>LWDU01000132.1_pt1 | contig 22372 bp, 8 predicted proteins | sample 727161 | NCBI WGS metagenome assembly LWDU01 (sample SAMN04566230, study PRJNA314399) | hydrothermal vent metagenome | isolation source: deep sea hydrothermal plume seawater | place: Mexico: Gulf of California, Guaymas Basin | collected 2004-07-11
CAAAAAAAAGCCGTCCGTCCGCGAGCACCGGCGCGTAGCGCACCGGGCCGTCCGCCGCGAACGACCACTGCAGTTTACCCGTTTGAGCGTCGAGACAACGGACGGTGTCGTCCGCGCTGGAGCCAAGCCAAACGCGCGATGCGTCGGCCACGGGATGGTTGGCCCAGTCCCCGGTCACGCGCGGCAGGATGCCCTCGAGTTGCTGCCAATAGCTGCGCCGCGCCGGGGTGGTCCAAGCCGGGCTGGGTGCCGGAAGGTCGCGCCGCCAGGTCTCAGTCGAGGAGAATGAGAGCGTTTGGCTCGAATACCCAGCGCGGCCCATCCCGCCGCGGTAGCTTGGCCAAGCGGCGGAGTCGTCCGTCACGGCAGTCGAGGCCAAGGCCAAAAACGAAACGAGCCGAATGAAGTTCACAAGCGGCAGCCTACACCGTGGTCAACGGCTTGGCCAAAAAAATTGCGGGGGGGTAAAGTTACGGCGCGGGGGCGAGGGCCTCGATGAGTTTGAAGCGGAAGAAGCGTCCTTTTTCGAGGCGCTTTAAAACTTCGGGATGATTGGGGTCGAGGGGGTAGCCCTGCTTGAGTTGTTGTTCGCGGGTATCATCGCGGGAGAGGATGAAAATCAACTCGACCTCGAGGCTGTCGGGATCGACCTCAATGCCCTGCTCGTCACTGATCCATTTTGCGATCGCCAGCTTGCTGAGTCGGACGGCTATCTCGACTTTTTTCTGTTCCAAATCTTCCCCGACGGGAAGCACCGGCAGTCGCAGTTCCGCCGAGCCGAGGTCGGGCTGCCCGCTTGAGTCGTCCGCAGGCGGCAACGGCTTGTTCAGCGGGATGGTCAGCATATCTTTCCACTTCAGAAAATTTGTGGATTCCTGAATGACAACTTTGTGGTTGATGGGGCCGACCGCCTCAATTTTCAAGTAGCCGTCATCCTCGAGGCTGGTGATGGAAAACTTGAACAAGTGGGAAGGGTCAACAGAAAGTTTCGCCACAGTGCTCTCCATCTTGCCGTACTGATTTGAGGCGACGACGCTGTACAATCCCTCGTCGTTGGTTTGGAGGGACTTCAGCGTCAAGATGGAATAGTAACCCTCGATCGGTGAATAGTCATCGAGGATTTCGATCCTGTCCTGGGGGATGTCCAGTGATGCGCCGTCCTTCAGCCACTCGAAAGTCACCGTGCCGGAGCCTCTTGCGGTAACCTTCAACTGGATGGTCTGGCCGTACTCGGCTTTGAGCGGTTTCGGGTTCAATACGATCTGGGCCGGCTTGGGCGGCTTGATGGTGAGGGTGACCGGGAAACTACGCGTGAGGCCAAACTGATTTTCGATATTTACAAAATAGTCGCCGGTATCGTCGTTGGTTGCCTCGCCGATCGACAGCACGGGCTGGGTTTGGCCGACGATCGGCTCGCCGTCCTTGTACCACTGGTATTGGAACGGCCCCTGCCCGTGGATTTCGGCTTTGGGACCGGGGCTGAAAAACAATGTGGGGAGCCGTCTCGTTGTCTTCCTCAATCAGCCCGGGCAGTCGCCGGCTGTTTTTTCCGAACATGGGCCATGAGGAAATAGCGGGGCCGGACTTGGCCAAACCGGGTTTGCTTTTGAAGGCGTACAACTTGTGATCCTCGGACCCGACGTACACTGCGCCGTCCGGGCCGATGGCGGGTGAGGAAACCACCCTGCCGCTGGTCTGGTGAGACCAGATCTTTTCGCCACTGAGATCCACGGCGTAAATCCTCCTGTCGTTGGAGCCAAAATAGATGATTCCATTTTTTCCAACAGCCGGGGAGGAAACAATGGCGCCGCGCGCCTTGTACCGCCGGACAATGTCGCCATCGACAGGGTTCAACTGGTAGAGTTGGTCGCCCCCGCCCCCGACGATGATTCTCCCTGAGCGGCCGATGGCCGCCGACGACTTGACGGGGCCGTTCAGGAAAGTTCGCCATTTCAGTTTCCCGGTCTTGCCGTTCAGGCAGTACATGTAGTTGTCCTCGGAGCCGACGAGGATGGAGTTGTTATGCCCCACGACGGGGGAAGCGGTTATTTTACCCGCCGTCCTGTACGCCCATTTTTTTTCCCCGGTGTCGGCATCCAGCGAATAGACGAAGCCGTCTTCCGACCCAAAAAAGATGGACAAGCCCTCGGCAAGCGCCACGGAGGACGACACCTTGCCGCCCGTGGTGAACTTCCAGAGCTTGGTGCCGTCGGAGGTATTGAGTGCATAAACATTCCTGTCATCCGATCCCACGTACAGGATGCCCAAGTTGCTCAGCGCGGGGGATGACCTGACTTTGCCCCCGGTCTCGAATCTCCAATCCAGCCCCCCATTGTCTCCGTCGAGCGCATAGATGAAATTGTCTTCTGAACCAAAATAAACGCCTGAGTTGTCATCAATTGCGGCGGAGGAGGAGATGGCCCCGTGGGTGCGGTATTTCCAGGCCAACTTGCCCTTGGCTGAATCGACGGCATAGAAGGTGTGATCCTTTGCCCCGAAATAAACCAGGCCGTTTTGTCCCACGGAGGGGGAAGCCACGATTTCCCCCTTGCTCCAGACGGTGCGGGAGACGGTGGTAAACGTCCACTCAAGGGGTGCACTACAATAACCCGACAGCTGGATTAGGGGCAAAATAGCCAGCAGATGCAAAAAACGCCCTCTATATCGATGTTTCATCGTTACTCAGAACTAAAAGACTTCCTCAAAAATGTACCCCCCACTCGCCAGTTGCCATATCGACATGTTGACGGCTTTCATTAGCAAATTTTGTTCCAAAACAGCCTGCAGACCGCAGTAAAACAAAAAAAAACTAAAGTTTCTTAATTTTCTGACGAAAAAGATGATTATCGGTATGTCTTCTGCTGACAAGCACACCCATTCTTAAAGGCGCTGGGAACAAGCATGGTTGGTTACGGTAGTAAATTAATTACGAAATAATGAAAGATTTCAGCAAAAAAATTGCTCTTTTGCTATTGTTGCCCTGTGTATTTTCATCCACCGGCTGGGCACAGGTGCCCGATGAAATAAACCTGAACAAGGAGTTAGTCGCTTTCTATCCCTTCAACGGAAACGACGACGACGAGAGCGGCAATGGGAATGATCTAAAATCTTCCGATGAAGAAAATGCCTTTGGCTTTGACCGGAATGTTCATCCCAATAAAGCAGCTTCGTTTAATAACAACAGCCTTGCGCTGGCTGACGATGAAGAACTCTTGCAAGGCAACTCTGATTTCACGATTTCAATCTGGGCTCGACTGAGCGATTCCAACAAAAAAGATCCCCTCAGGATTCTCTTTGCCAACGACACGATAAACGGCTTCGAGTTGTCCTTGGACAAATGGACGGGAGGCAGGCCCGTTCCTGAGTTTAACATCGGGGGAAGGCTTGTTTTCGGCGCGGCGCTAGGCAGCGAGAAAATAGCCATGCCGCTTAACTTCTGGCATCACTTTGTCCTCACTCGGGAGGACGGAAAAATATCGTTGTTTTTGAACAACACCCTCGCCGCTGAAGGGATGACAAATTTGCCCATCAACGGGAAGGGGTTCTATTTTGGAGGCAGACAGCGGATACGGGAGGGAGTGAAAAATTCCCATTTCTGGATTGGCGAAATGGATGAAATTCGCATCTACCGGCGAGCGTTGAGTACCCCCGAATTGTCAGCCCTTCACGAACTGGACAAGCCGTTGGATGCGGATGGAGATGGGTTCACCAACTGGGATGAAGTTTATATATACAAGACCGATCCTGAGTTGGTCGACACGGATGAGGACTGGCTCAGCGATGGCGTGGAGTTAAGTGTCCTGAACACAGACCCGCTCAAGGCCGACACCGACGGGGATGGAGTCACGGATGGTGACGAGGACTCGGACTCCGACGGGCTGTCCAATGCGAATGAGCTAAACCTTTTTGGCACCAACCCGCTTATCAGTGACACCGATGGGGATGGCCTAAGTGACGGCGAGGAAGCCAACATCCATGACACCGACCCCCTCCTGCCTGACACCGACGGGGATGGACTGACTGACACCGACGAGATTGACCGTCACAAGACCGATCCAAACTCAGCCGATACAGACGCGGATGGTCTCAACGACGGCGATGAAATCAACACCCATAAGACGAATCCCAAGGTCGCTGATACGGATCAGGACGGTCTAAATGATAACGACGAGATAGACCTGAAAACCAACCCCTCGGAAGTTGATACCGACAAGGACGGACTAGGCGATGGCGATGAAGTGCGAATTATCGGAACCAGTCCGCTGGCTCAAGACTCGGATGGGGATGGCATCATTGACGGCGACGAGGACTCCGACTCTGACAACTTGTCGGATGCGGTTGAACTCTACACCCACCACACCGATCCCAAGGTGGTTGACAGTGACAAAGATGGCTTAAGTGACGGCGATGAGGTGATCCATGGTACTCAACCGTTGAAAGCTGATTCCAACGGGAATGGCATCAGTGACGGCAACGAGGATACTGACTCTGACGGCTTGTCGGATGCGGATGAGTTCAACATCCATCATACCAATCCCAAGGTGGCCGACACGGATCAGGACGGCTTAAGCGACGGCGATGAGATCGCCCTCCACAATACCAATCCCGCAGAGGCCGATACCGACAACGATGGATTAACCGATGCCGATGAAATGCACGTCATTGGCACCAACCCGTCACTTCAGGATACAGATGGGGATGGGATCATCGATGGCGACGAGGACTCCGACTCCGACGGCCTGTCAGATGCGGTTGAACTCAACCTTTATCACACTAATCCCAAGGTGGCGGACACGGATCAGGACAGTCTAAGCGATGGCGATGAAATCAACATTCACAAGACCGATCCCTTGGCAGTTGATACGGATGAGGATGGCCTGAGCGACCCCGATGAGTTGCACGTCACCGGCACCAATCCGTCGGTTCAGGACTCGAATAACGATGGAATCATGGACAGCGACGAGGACTCAGACTCAGACGGCCTGTCGGATGGGGATGAACTTAACATCCATGACACCAACCCCAATGTTGCCGATATCGATGAGGACGGATTAAGTGATGGGGATGAGATCAACATCCACAAAACTGATCCCTCAAAGAGTGACACCGACCAGGATGGATTAAGTGACGGAGCCGAGGTGACTGTGCTGGATACGAATCCACTTGTTAGGGATACGGACGGGGATGGGACAACTGACAGCGACGAGGACGCCGACTCCGACAGCCTTAGCAACGCGGATGAACTATACATCCACCGTACTAACCCCATGGTGGCGGACACGGACCAGGATGGCCTGAGTGACAGCGAGGAAATCAATGTCCGCAGAACCAATCCCTTGGCGCTTGATACGGATCAGGACGGTCTGCGCGATGGGTTCGAGGTAAATGTCCTCAGCACAGACCCGTTAAAACCCGACACCGACGGGGATGGTCTTACCGACAGCGACGAGGTGTGGATTCATAAAACCAATCCCCTGGAAACGGATACGGATCAGGACGGACTCAGCGACGGGGAGGAACTGACCCTCAAGACCAACGCCTCCCTGGCCGACACCGACAAGGATGGATTAAGCGATCCCGATGAGGTGAATGTAATTGGCACCAATCCATTGGTACAGGACACGAATGGCAATGGAGTGATTGATGGCAATGAGGATCTCGACCTTGATGGCCTGAGCAATGCAGACGAACTATACACACACAACACAAACCCAAAGGCAGCCGACACGGATCAGGATGGGTTAAGCGATGCTGATGAGTTGAATATCATTGGTACCCGGCCGCTGTTTCGAGACTCAGACGGGGATGGCACTATTGATGGCGACGAGGACTCCGACTCCGATGGTCTATCAGATGCGGACGAACTCTACACCCACCACACCGACCCCAAGGTGGCAGATAGTGACAAAGATGGCTTAAGTGACGGCGAGGAAATCAAGATAGGCACCGATCCGATGGTGGCGGATGTTGACGAGGATGGCCTGAGTGACGGCGAAGAAATCGCCCTCAAAACCAATCCCTTCAAGGCCGACAGCGATGGAGACGGCCTGAGCGATTGGATCGAGGTGAATGTTCTGGATACCAATCCATTGCAAGCCGATTCCGATGGGGATGGCACCAATGACGGTGACGAGGATTTGGATTTCGATGGCCTGTCAAATAACAGCGAAGTCCACACCCTCAAGACCAACCCTACATTAGCGGATACGGACGAAGACGGGCTGAGCGACGGTGTGGAGGTGAATGTCCTGAAAACCGACCCGCTGAAAGCCGATACTGACGGGGATGGGATCATCGATGGCGACGAGGACTTCGACTCCGACGGCTTAAGCAATGCGGATGAACTTAATCTTTTCGGCACCAGCCCGTTGATTCATGACACGGACGGGGACGGTCTCAATGACGGCGAAGAAGTCATCACGTTCAAGACGAGTCCCTTCCTGTCCGACACCGATGGGGATGGGCTTATTGACACCGACGAAATCAAGATTCACAAAACGGATCCAAATGGGATCGATACAGACGAAGATGGTCTCAATGACGGCGATGAAATCAGCATTCACCACACCAATCCCACGGAGGCGGACACGGACCAGGACGGTCTAGCTGATAATGATGAGGTGAAACATGGCACCGATCCGTTGGAAGTTGATTCCAACGGGAATGGCATCGATGACGGCGACGAGGACTCAGACTCTGATGGGATAAATGACGGCGATGAAATCAACATTCACACAACTGACCCAAAGGTGGCGGATACCGATGAAGACGGTCTCAGTGATGGCGACGAAGTGAAATATGGCACCAATCCGTTGAAGGCAGATTCCGATGGGAATGGCATCGATGACGGCGACGAAGACACCGACTCCGATGGAATTATTGACGGCGACGAAATCAACATTCACCACACCAATCCCACGGCAGCGGACACGGATCAGGACAGTCTAGATGACGGGGAGGAAGTGAAACTCAAAACCAATCCTTTAGCTGCTGATTCCGACGAGGATGGATTAAACGATGCCGATGAAGTGCTTGTAATTGGCTCCAATCCATCGGCTCAAGACTCTGATGGCGATGGAATTATTGACGGCGACGAAGATTCTGACTCCGACAACTTGAGCGACGCGGATGAACTCAGCACTCACCACACGGATCCCAAGTTGGCCGATACAGATCAGGACGGCTTAAGCGACGGTGACGAGATAAAATATGGCACCAATCCTTTGGAAGTTGATTCCAACGGGAACGGCATCAGTGATGGCGATGAGGACTCAGACTCCGACGGCCTGTCAGATGCAGATGAACTCAACATCCATAATACCGATCCCCTGGTGATGGACACGGATCAAGATGGCCTAAACGACGGGGAGGAAGTGAAGCTCAAAACCAATCCCTCAGCAGTTGATACCGACAAGGATGGGATCAATGACTCCGATGAAGTGAACATCATTGGCACTAATCCGTTTGTTCAAGACTCTGATGGCAATGGAATTATTGACGGCGACGAGGACTTTGATTTTGATGGACTGAGCGAAGGAGAAGAACTTTACATCCACAAGACCAATCCCAAGGTGGCTGACACCGACAAGGACTGGCTCAGCGATGGGATCGAGGTAATTGTCATTGGCACGAATCCCTTGAGAAGAGACACAGATGGAAATGGCATCATCGATGGAGACGAGGACTCCGATTCTGATGGCCTGTCGAATGCGGATGAACTGAATCGTTTTGGCACCAGTCCGGTTATCAGCGACACCGATGGAGACGGCTTAAACGACGGCGATGAAATTAGCATCCATAAAACCAACCCCCACTTGCCTGACTCCGATGGGGATGGACTTACTGACTTCGACGAAATCAACATCCACATTACCAATCCCTTGGTCGTTGATACTGACAATGATGGGTTAAGCGATGCGGATGAAGTGCGTGTCTTGGGCACCAAGCCTACGGTTGAAGACTCTGATGGAGATGGCATCAGCGATGGTAACGAAGACTCCGACTCCGATAATTTGAGCGACGCGGATGAGATCAACATTCACAACACCAAACCCAAGGTGGCGGATACGGACAAGGACGGGCTTCTGGATGGGGTTGAGGTGACCGTGCTGGAAACGAACCCGTTAGCCCCAGACACGGATGAGGATGGAATCAGTGACGGCGACGAGGACTCCGACTCCGATGGCTTAACCGATGCGGATGAACTCAACACCCACCACACCGATCCCAGGGCGGCGGACACAGATCAAGATGGTCTAAGAGATGGCGATGAGATAAAATTTGGTACTGATCCGTTGGAAGTTGACTCTGACGGGGACGGCATCAGTGACGGCGACGAGGACTCCGACTTCGATGGTTTAACTGATGCGGATGAACTCAACACCCATCACACAGATCCCAAGATGGCGGACACAGACCGGGACGGCTTAAGCGACGGCGAGGAGGTCAACACCTACAACACCAACCCCACCGTAGCCGACTCCGATAAGGATGGACTCCGTGATGGCGTTGAAGTGGCCGTTCTGGATACCAATCCGTTGGTTCAAGACTCTGATGGAGATGGAATAATAGACGGCAACGAAGACTCCGACTCTGATGGCCTAAGCGATGCCGATGAACTTAATAAAACCGGCACAGCCCCAAAAGTGCGGGACACGGATCGGGACGGCTTAAGCGACGGCGATGAAGTCAAAATCCACAATACCAATCCCTCCATCGCCGATTCCGACAAGGATGGACTCAGTGACGGGGTTGAAGTGAATGTCTTTGGAACCAATCCGCTGCAAGTTGATTCCAACGGGAATGGCATCAACGACGGCGACGAGGACTCCGACTCCGACGGCCTATCGGATGCGGATGAACTGAACATCCATAGCACCAATCCCAAGGTGGCGGATAGTGACCAGGACGGCTTAAGCGACGGCGAGGAAACCAACATCCACAATACCAATCCCTCAGAAGCCGATACCGATAAGGATGGACTCCGTGACGGGGTTGAGGTGACCGTGCTGGATACGAATCCGTTGGCTCAAGACTCTGATGGGGACGGAACAATTGACGGCGACGAGGACTCCGACTCCGACGGCCTATCGGATGCAGATGAACTGGATACCTACCACACAAATCCCAAGGTGGCGGACACGGATAACGACGGTTTAAGTGATGGCGATGAAATCAACATTCACAAAACCAACCCTTTGCTGGTTGATACCGACAAAGACGGACTCCATGATGGGGTTGAGGTAACAGCGCTGGATACGAACCCACTGGTTCAAGACACGGATGGCGATGGAATCATTGACGGCAACGAGGACTCAGACTCAGACGGCCTGAGCGAAATTGCTGAACTTTACATCCATAACACCAATCCCAAGGTGGCGGACACAGATCAGGACGGCCTGAGTGACGCCGATGAAATCAACATTCACAAAACCAACCCCTCTGAACCTGATACCGACAAGGACGGACTCCGCGACCCCGATGAGTTGCGCGTTACTGGTACCAACCCGCTGATTCAGGACTCGGATGGGAATGGAACAATTGACGGCGACGAGGACTCAGACTCAGACGGCCTGAGCGATGGCGAAGAACTCAACACCCATAAAACCAATCCCAATGTGGCGGACATTGATGAGGACGGCCTAAGTGACGGCGAGGAAATCAATATCCACAAAACCAATCCCACTGTAGCTGATACCGACAAGGACGGGCTCCATGACGGAGTTGAGGTCACATTGCTGAATACGAATCCCCTGGTTCAAGACTCGGATGGAGACGGCATACATGACGGGGCCGAAGACTCCGACTCCGATGGACTCAGTGATGCCAATGAACTCAACAACTATCTCACAAATCCCAAGGTGGCAGATAGTGACCAGGACGGCCTAAGCGACGGGGATGAGATCAATATCCACAAAACCAATCCCTTAGTGGCTGATACGGACGAAGATGGCCTTCGTGACGGAGTTGAAGTGACCATGCTTGAATCAAATCCATTGATCCCAGACACGGATGGCGATGGAAATATGGATGGCGACGAGGACTCCGACTCCGACGGCCTGAACGATGCCGATGAACTCAACACTCACAACACGGATCCCAAGTCGGCGGATAGTGATCAGGACGGCCTAAGTGACGGTGATGAGATCAACATCCACAAAACCAACCCATCCATTGCCGACACGGATAACGACGGCCTAAGTGATTGGGTTGAGATAAATGTGTTTGGCACTAGTCCGTTAGCTCAGGACACGGATGGGAACGGAACAACTGACGGCAACGAGGACTCGGACTCGGATGGTCTTTCGAACTCGGATGAACTCACCATCCATAAAACCAATCCGAAGCTGGCGGATACTGACGAAGACGGCTTGAGTGATGCTGACGAACTCAACACGCATAACACCGACCCAACGAAAGCAGATAGTGACGGGGACAGCCTGAGTGACGGCGACGAGGTCAATATCCACAAAACCAACCCATCCACAACTGACACCGATAATGACGGACTGAATGACGCTGATGAATTGAACATTTTGGGGACTAACCCGCTGATCAAAGACACCGACGGAGACGGGGTAATTGACGGCGACGAGGACTTCGACTCCGATGGCCTCTCAAACTCCGATGAACTCAGCAACCATGGAACCAACCCAATGTTGCTGGATACGGATGAGGACGGTCTGAATGACGGCGACGAGGTAGCCATTTTGAAGACCAATCCATTGATCCAGGATACGGATGAGGACGGGATTATGGATGGCGACGAGGACTCCGACTCTGACGGACTTTCGGATGCGAATGAGCTCAACACCCATAACACCAATCCAAAAGTAATGGACACCGACCAAGATGGTCTAAATGACGGGGTTGAAGTTACCGTTCACAAGACCAATCCCGCAGTGGCCGACACCGATAAGGATGGACTCAGCGACGGAGTCGAAGTGAACGTCATGGGCACCAAGCCGTTGGTTCAAGACTCGGATGGCGATGGCATCATTGACGGCGACGAAGATACCGACTCGGACGGCTTGAGCGATGCGGATGAGCTTAATAAATATGGCACCGCTCCAAAAGTGGCGGACACCGACCAAGACGGTCTAATCGATGGCGAGGAAATAAAACTCAAAACCAATCCCTATATTATAGACACCGACAACGATGGGCTGAGTGATGGAATTGAGGTGAACGTCCTAGGCACAAACCCATTGGCTCAAGATTCCGATGGGGACGGCACCCGTGACGGAGACGAGGATGCCGATTCCGATCGCCTGACGAACTTGGAGGAACTCAACACATATAACACCAATCCGTTGGTTCAAGACACCGACGGGGATTGGCTCAGTGATTGGATCGAGTTGACTGTCCTCAAGACAAATCCACTGAAGATCGATTCCGACGGTGATGGAATCATTGACCCCCTCGAGGACTCCGACTCCGACGGAATATTGGACGTGGAGGAACTCAAGTACATTCGGGATCGGACAGGGCCAATCCACAAAACCGATCCTAAGGTGGCAGACACAGACAAGGATGGACTCAGCGATGGGGTTGAGGTGAACGTATTGGGTACCAATCCTTTGGCTAAAGATTCGGATGACGATGGAGTTGACGACGGTGATGAGGACTCGGACTCGGATGGCCTTTCAGACTCGGATGAAATCAACACCCACAAGACCAATCCAAAAGCGGCGGATACCGACCAAGACGATCTAAGTGACGGCGATGAGATTAATATCCTGAACACTAATCCTTTAGTTCAAGATTCCGATGGCAATGGGATTAGTGATGGGAACGAGGATCCGGACTCGGACGGCCTCTCCAACTCGGACGAACTTAACATCCACAATACTGACCCGTTCGAGGCGGATATTGACGAGGATGGACTGACTGACCTTCAGGAGGTGGTCCTAAAAACCAGTCCATTCATGGCCGATACCGACGGAGATAACCTCAACGATTGGGTAGAGGTAAATATTCTGAGCACCAATCCACTGCAAATTGATACTAACGGCAACGGAATTAGCGACGGCGCCGAGGACACTGACTCCGACGGCCTAAGCGATGCAGACGAACTCAACATACACGGCACCAATCCCATGGTGGCTGATATTGATCAGGACGGCCTAAGTGACGGGGAGGAAGTGTACCTCAAAACCAATCCCACTATGGTCGACACCGACGATGATGGCATCAGTGACGGCGTTGAGGTGAATGTTCTGGATACAAATCCATTGGTTCAAGACTCCGATGGCGATGGCATCAGTGACGGGAATGAGGACTCCGATTCTGATGGCCTGACGAACTTGGAGGAACTCAGCAAGTACGGTACGGCCCCGAAAGTGGCTGATACTGATCAGGACGGTTTAACTGATGGATTAGAGGTAAACATGCTGAACACGAATCCGTTAGTCGCCGATACCGATAAGGATGGCGTTCTTGACGGGAACGAGGATGCTGACAAGGACGGACTCACCAACCTCGATGAACTTTATATCCACAAGACGAATCCCATGAATGCTGATACGGACGGCGACACTCTGGTCGACGGGGATGAGGTTGGTCTTAAAACAAATCCGGCAGCAGCCGATACAGATAAAGATGGAGTCCCTGATGGTGATGAGGACACCGACTCCGACGGATTAACTGACGCCGATGAGCTATACAAGTACGCCACCAACCCGTTGGCTGCTGATACAGATGGAGACCATCTGAGCGATGGGATCGAGTTGCTCGTCCTCGCCACCAATCCGCTGAGCAAAGACACCGACAAGGATGGATTTCCTGATGGAGATGAGGATGCCGACCAGGACGGGCTCACCAACCTCGATGAACTTTTCATCCACAAGACCGACCCCATGGATGCGGACACCGACGGCGACACCCTGCTCGACGGGGATGAGGTCACGCTAAAAACAAACCCGTCCGTTGCCGATACCGATGGGGATGGAGTTCTTGATGGAGACGAAGATGCCGATTCAGACGGATTAACCAACGCCGACGAACTATACAAGTACGCCACCAGCCCGTTGGCTGCCGATACAGATGGAGACAAGCTGAGCGACCGGATCGAGCTGCTCGTCCTCGCCACCAATCCGCTGAGCAAAGACACCGACATGGATGGATTACTTGATGGAAACGAGGATGCCGACCAGGACGGGCTCACCAACCTCGATGAACTGAACACCCACAAGACGGATCCCATGAATGCTGATACGGACGGCGACACTCTGGTCGACGGGGATGAGGTTGATCTTAAAACAAATCCGTTAGTGGTTGATACCGACGGGGATAACTTGAGCGATTGGGATGAATTTAAAATCCACAAAACAGATCCCACTTCGCCTGATTCAGACGAGGATGGTCTTACTGACGGCGAAGAGGTGGACCTAAAAACCGATCCTCTCGTGGCCGATACAGATAGGGACAGCCTGAGCGATTGGATCGAGGTGAATGTTCTGGATACCAATCCATTGCAAGCCGATTCCGATGGGGATGGGACCAATGACGGTGACGAGGACTCGGATTTCGACGGCCTAACAAATGCAATTGAACTCCACATCCACAAGACAAACCCTAAAGTTGCCGACACCGATGAAGATCGACTCAGCGACGGTATAGAGGTGAATGTCCTGAACACCGATCCGCTGAAAGCCGACTCCGACGGGAACGGCGTTATTGATAGCAATGAGGACTTTGACTCCGACGGCCTCTCGAATGCGAATGAACTCAATCTTTTCGGCACTGACCCCAAGATTAGCGACACGGATGGTGACGGGCTCAGTGACGGCGATGAAATCAACACCCACAAGACGAATCCCTTCCTTTCCGACACCGATGGGGATGGCCTTACTGACACCGACGAAGTCAACCTCCACAAAACAGACCCAAATTTGACCGACACGGATGGAGATAAATTAAACGACAACGACGAGATTGATATTAAAACAAACCCGTTAAAAGCCGACCCCGATGGAGATGGTGTTCTTGATGGAGACGAGGATGCCGATAAGGACGGACTCACCAACTTCGGTGAACTTTACCTCTACAAAACTGATCCCAAGGACGCTGATACTGACGGCGACGCACTGATTGATGGTGATGAGGTTAAACTTAAAACCGATCCGTTAGCGATCGATACCGATGGGGATGGAGTTCTTGATCGAGACGAAGATGCCGATTCAGACGGATTAACCAACGCCGATGAACTATACAAGTACCTCACCAACCCGTTGGTTGTCGATACGGATGGAGACAAGTTGAGCGATAGGATCGAGTTGCTCGTCCTCGCCACCAATCCGTTGAACAAAGACACCGATGAGGATGGAATTCTTGATGGGAACGAGGACTTCGATAAGGACGGACTCACCAACTTAGTTGAACTCTACATCCACAAGACTGATCCCAGAGTGGCGGATACCGATCAGGATAGCCTAAGTGATGGATTTGAAGTGAACGTCCTAGGCACCGATCCGTTAGTGATCGATACCGATGGGGATGGCATTCCCGACGGTAACGAGGACTCCGACTCCGACGGCTTGACCGACGCAGCCGAACTCAACACTCACCACACCAACCCAAGATTGGCCGACACAGATCGAGACGGTCTAAGTGACAGCGATGAAATCAACAAACACAAAACCAACCCATCCATCGCCGACACCGACAAGGATGGAATCGCCGACGGCAACGAACTGAAAACACACAAGACGAATCCTCTCAAGTGGGATACGGATAATGACGGCTTGAGCGATTGGGATGAGATTTACAATCGCAAGACCGATCCCCTGTCCTCTATGCAACCCGGGGAGAAACTCGGCGAATTCAACGTGGGCTCCCGCATCAGGACGTCTCCGGCAATCGGGGCGGACGGCACCCTTTACGAGGCGGACCAAGGCGGCGGCGTTCGGGCCATCGCCGGAAATAACCAAATCGTCAAATGGGGGTTTGCGGCGAAAGGCAGCATCGAATCCACACCGTCCATCGGCACGGATGGAACGGTTTATTTCGGTTCGACGGACAAAAAGATTTACGCATTGGACGGGAAACAGGGATTCAAAAAATGGGAGTTCATAACCGGAGACTGCGTGAAATCATCCCCGGCAATCGGCGCTGACGGAACGGTTTACGCCGGTTCCTGGGACAGCCATCTTTACGCCTTGGACGGAAAAACCGGCGCGAAAAAATGGGCGTTCAAGACCGGCGAAAAAATCAATTCCTCCCCCGCCATCAGCCGCGACGGCATCGTTTACTTCGGCTCCGGCGACAAGAAGGTTTACGCGCTGGACACCCGCACCGGCACCAAGCTGTGGGAATACGAAACTGGCGGGGACGTCGATTCGTCACCCGCCATTGGAAGCGACGGAACCGTTTACATCGGCTCATGGGACGACAATCTTTACGCTCTGGACGGAAAGACCGGCGCGAAAAAATGGGCGTTTAAAACCGGCGGGGACGTCGACTCCTCACCGGCCATCGGGCCGGACGGAACCGTTTACTTCGGCTCGTGGGATCACAGGGTCTACGCCTTGAAGGGAACCAACGGCGCGCTGGTTTGGCAGTTCAAAACCGGGAACCCCGTCTTCTCCTCACCAGCGGTCGGGAACGATGGAACCGTTTACATCGGGTCATGGGACAAAACATTCTACGCGCTGAACGGCAGGAACGGTGCCGTTCGCTGGACGTTCAAATCCGGAGCCTCGATCGAGTCCTCACCCGTCATCGGAAGCAACGGGTTCGTCCACGTTGGTTCCAATGACGGCAAGGTTTACTCATTCAAAAGCTCCAGCTCCGGCCCTGCAAACTCCCCTTGGCCCATGTTCGGGCAAAACGCCCGCCACACGAACCGGCTCCAGCCAAGCGAGGTGATATCAGAAATGGCGATCCAACTCACCCCGACCGGAAGCCTTGTCATCCACTATAACATTCCCGCCACCGGCAAGTGGTTGATTCAATCATCGTTCGACCTCTCAAACTGGCAACCCTACAAGACTATAACCGAGACAGGCTCAACGACGATTCCCGTCAAGTCTTCCGCCAAGCCGGGCTTCTTCCGGCTGATCTCCATCGATTAAAACGCGCTTGGCCAAGCGGTCGCGCCGCTTGGCCAAGCCTATGAATACGTTGCCTCGAAGTCAGACGTTGCGGACGTGCGGCACCTGAAACCCGGGCCGGTTGTAATCCTTTAACAGCGCGTTGGCCTCAGCGGCGTGTGCGCCGGTGTGAATTTCCTTGTCGGCATCGAACGTCAGCCAAGGGCCAACAACATAGTTACTGCCGTCCTCCGGCACTTCCACTCCGTTGCTCATGACGCTGTGCAGGGTCATGAAATGCTCGTACGCATCTTTGTTGTCGCCGAACCGCCCGGACTTGGCGTTGAACGGCATGCTCTTGCCAAGCCGATACGAGTTATTCATCAAATGTCCGGCGACGCAGCCGTAATGAGCGTCGTGCACGTTGCCGTTGGCCATGCCCGGGTCGCCCGCGCGGCAGGCGGCGATGAAGCTGCCCCAGTTGCCGCCCGGTGTCACCTTGCCGGCCGGCACCGAGAGCTTCTCGCCCTTGTCACTGCCCTTGGCATAATATTGGCCGCGACTAATCCTGCCGCCATCTTCAAAATAATATTCGTTCTCCACCTGGCGCTGATACCCCTTGTAGTTCACGTTGCGCACGTTGAAGAACAGCGTCTGCCCGTTCGGATACTCAGCGATACCAAACATGGTGTTCGGCGTCTCGCCCTGGTCGCCCCACTGGAAGCGGCCGCCGATGGCCATCGCACGAACCGGGTTCGTCAGCGACGGATCCATCGCCCATCGCGCCACGTCGAGTTGGTGTGTGCCTTGGTTGTTCAAGTCACCGTTGCCGGTCTCCCAGAACCAGTGCCAGTTGTAGTGCACGTAGTTCGAGTGGTACGTGTCGATCACCGCCGGGCCGCGCCACAGGTTCCAGTCCAGGTTCGGCGGCGGAGCGGACGGGCTCTTGAACCCGATGCCGGTTCGCGGTTTGCAACAGTAGCCGTACGAAATCTTCAGCTTGCCAAACTTCCCGGCGTTGATCATCTCGTGCAGACCCGCGACGCTCGCGCTGCTGCGCGTCTGCGTGCCGTGCTGAATCACGACGCCGTACTTGCGTTGCGCCTCGACTGCAATGCGGCCCTCGTGTACGTCGTGGCTCATCGGTTTCTCGACGTAAACATGCTTGCCGGCCTGCGCACCCCAGATTGTCATGAGCGAGTGCCAGTGGTTCGGCGTCGCGATCGAGATCGCATCCACCGACTTGTCAGCCAGGGCCTCGCGAATGTCCGCGATCCCCTTGGTGTTGAACTGGCCCTTGGTCTTCCTGCGGACCTCGTCCATCTTGCGGGCGACTGCCTTCTCGTCCGGGTCGATGAGGTAGGCGATCTCCACGTTTTTCTGGCCCAGCCAGCCGTTGATATGGCTGCCGCCGCGCCCATTCAGGCCGGCCACCGCGATGCGGAGCCGGTCGTTCGCACCATGTACGCGGACCTGTCCCTTGGTTCCGCAAATCAATGCCGCCGTGCCGGTTGCCAGTGAGGTTTTAAGAAAACTGCGTCTTGTCGTTGTCGTTTTTATCATAAGTTTATCCTTTTTGTTACTGCACTTGGCCAAGGGCCAACGTTGAGGAAAGCGAGCTTCCCACTCATCGGGTCGGGGGGAACTTCGCACTTTGGCCAGATTTGTCAACCACCCCGCTTGCAAGCGCACAGCTTACCGGGCCTTGACGTCGAAGGCGAAAAGCAGCTCTTGGTCGCGCAGATACATCACGCCATTAGCCACAACTGGGTGTGTCCAGACTCGGCCGGACTTCTTGCGAAGCTCGGTTTGGGGGTCGAGCTTGAAACGGCCGTGCTCCTTCCAGTCGGATGAGTTGGCCTCCGCGAGAACCACTTTGCCCGAGCTTTCCTCTAAGCAGTACAGGCGGTTGTCGGCATAAAACACGCAACCCTTGCCGAACTTTTTGGAATCCCACACCACCTCGCCAGTCTCGAAATCCTGACACGTCCACCCGCGGCCATCGGAGTAACCGTACAGATGCCCATCGAACAGCAGCACGCCGCCATGATGGTTTTTCAAGTTCCTGTTGTAATAATTTTCAACCACCTTGTGGCCGCTCTCGAGCGTGATCTTTCGGCAGCCGGCACCGTATCCCGCGCTGATATAAACTTGGCCATCATGAAAAATCGGGGTGGGGATGACCGCCGTGCGCCCACGCCACGCAGTGCGCCATAACACCGCCCCATCCTCGGCGGAAATTCCGGCCAAAGTTTTCTGCGTGAGCTGAATATATTGACGCTCGCCGTTGTGCTCGACTGCGACCACCGACGCGTACTGCGCCCCGTCCGTCCAGTCTCTGCTACGCCAAATGATCTTGCCCGTGGTTTTGTTGAGAGCAACCAACGTCCCCTTTTTTCCGCCGGGCGTGCAGATGACAACATCCCCATCCACCAGCACAGACTCCGTATAGCCCCAGTTGGGCGCCTTCCCCCCGAGGTCGCCAGCTAGCTCGACTCGCCAATTGACCTTGCCGTCCCCGACGTCGGCACACACCAAGCCGCCATTCGCCCCCAGCGCAAAAACTTTCCCGCCATCGACCGTGGCACTGCCCCGTGGCCCATTCCCCCAGTTGTTTGAAAAAATATCGCCCAACTCAGCCGTCCACAACGTCTTGCCACTCTTGGCTTCCTTCGCGAACAACCGCTCCTTGCCGTCCTTGGTTCCCAAGACAAACAACCTGCCCTTGGCCACCACCGGCGCCGAGTAGCCCAGACCAATGTCGCGGCTCAGCCAGACACGCTTCGGCCCGGCGCTTGGCCAAGCCTGCAACAGACCGGTCTCACGGCTGATGCCGTCGCGGTTGGGGCCTCGCCATTGCGGCCAATCGTCAGCCGACAAGCCAAGGCTCACGGCGAAAAACAGTACGGTAAAAATAACCTTCTTCATGATAATTTTCGAACGGCGAAAAGCTATCGACCGCGCTTGGCCAAGGCAAGCTTCGGCGTTCACAGTCAATCCTCCGCCTTGGAGGAACGGGTGGTCAGGTCGAGGAGCGCTTGGCGCAGGTCTTTGCCTTCGTGCAGCATCGCGTAAACCTCGTCGATGATCGGCGTGCTGACGTCTCGCGTGCGCGCGAGGTTCCACGCCGACCGCGCGGTCGGGTACCCCTCCACCACCGACACCGAGTCGGCAAGAATGGCTTCCAGTTTTTCGCCGTGCCCGATGCGCAGGCCGAATTGGTAATTGCGGCTCAAACTTGAGAAGCACGTCACCGTCAAATCGCCCAGGCCGCTCAGCCCGGCGAACGTCTCCGCGCGCGCGCCGCACGCCACGCCCAAGCGCCGGATCTCCGCGATCGCGCGCGTCACCAGTGCCGCCTTCGAGTTGTCGCCAAAGCCCAGCCCGGCCGACGCCCCTGCCGCTATGGCGATCACATTTTTCAACGCGCCGCCCAGCTCGACGCCGGTCAGGTCTTTGCTCGTGTACACACGAAACGTGGGCCGGTGAAAAATCTGCTGCACCGTCTCCGCCACCCCGGTCGCCGCGCTCGCCGCCACCGCCGCGCTGGGCATGTCGCGGCACACTTCCATCGCGAGCGTCGGGCCGGACAGCGCCGCCACCTTGGCCAACGGCATCGTCTCTCCAAGGACGCCGCCCATCGTCAGGCCGGTCTCAAACTCAATCCCCTTGGTCACGCTAACCGCCACACCGCCGAACTTGGCCAAGCGCGTGGCGACTTCGCGAAACGCGCGCGACGGAACCGCCAGCACGACACAGCCCGCGCCGTCCACCGCCTTGGCCAAGTCGGCCTCCGTCGGCAGATCGCGCGGCAGCTCGACCCCCGGCAAATAACGCTCGTTGCGTCCCTCGCGGCCCAGCTCCGCCAATGCGTCGGCGTCGCGGCCCCAGAGACAAACATCGCCGCCGTTCGAGTGCGCCACATTGGCCAACGCCGTGCCCCAGGCACCCGCCCCAATCACTGCCGTCTTCAATTCATCGCCTCCTTTTTGCCGCCCCAAGCGCGTGGCTCCGTGCCGTCCATGAGCCGTTTAATATTTCCCCGATGCTTCCAAATTGCCATCACGCCGAGAAACAGAAAAATCCAAAAGAGCAACCCAAACCGCTCGCCCGGCAATAACGCCACGCTGAGCGGCAGCGCCACCGCCGCCGCGATCGATGCCACCGACACAAACCGGCTGACCGCGAAAAAAACAACCCACGCGCCAAGGCAAATCCCAAGCGGCCCCGACGCAAGTGCCCCGACCACACCGGCGGTGGTGGCGATGCCTTTGCCGCCCTTGAAGCCAAGCCAACAGGGATAGTTGTGCCCGAGTATCGCCGACACGCCGATTAGTAGTTTCACCGTTTCCAGCTCCGGCACGCGCCCCTCGGGAAACAGTCCTGCCACCACCCCCGGAAGAAACAAACACGGCAGCACTCCTTTCAACATATCGACGAGCAGCACCGCGATGCCGATGCCCTTACCCAACACGCGAAACGCATTGGTCGCGCCGATGTTGCCGCTGCCGACCGTGCGGATGTCCACGCCCTTGAGCCGGCCCGCGAGCAAACCCGCCGGCAGCGAGCCGGGCAAATACCCCGCTAGAACGACCATCAGCCACGCAACCACCTCCATGCGCGGACTGTGTGGCATGGCTTTATCGGCAGCAAGTCGTTTCCCCGCAGCACGCGCGGATTGCCTTTCGCTACCCGTGGCCGTTAGGTTCGCGGCGGCTTGAAAACAGACACGCCAATGATTGAGGTGCAAAATTTGTCCAAGCGCTACGGGCAACACGTGGCGCTCGACAGCGTGTCGTTCTCCGTGGGCCGCGGCGAGGTGGTCGGTTTCCTCGGACCGAACGGCGCGGGCAAAAGCACCACCATGCGCATCCTCACAACCTTCATGGCGGCCACCTCCGGCTCGGTGCGCGTCGGCGGCGACTGTGTTTTCGAACACCCGATGCGTGTCCGCGAGCGGATCGGCTACATGCCGGAGAACAACCCGCTGCCGCTCGACCTCCGGGTTGGCGACTACCTGAAGTTCCGCGCCCAACTTAAGCGCTTGGCCAACGGCGACTCCGCCAATCGCATCGCCGAGGTGATGGAGCAGTGCGGCGTCGCCGATGTCGCCGGCCGGTTCATCGGCCAACTCTCGCGAGGCTACCGGCAACGCGTGGGCTTGGCCGACGCGCTCCTGGCCAAGCCGGAGTTGATCGTGCTCGACGAACCGACCGCCGGCCTCGACCCCAACCAAGTTCGCTCGGTGCGCAGGCTGATCCGCGAACTCGCCGGCAGCCACACGGTGCTTATCTCGTCGCACATCCTCTCCGAGATCGAGATGACCTGCGACCGCGTCGTCATCCTGCACGAGGGCCGACTGCTCGCCAGCGGCGCGCTGGACGCGTTGATGGCCAAGGCCAACGCCGCCGTCGTCGCCGAGGTGCGCGCGTCGTTGACCGACACAATAGAGTGGGCCGCCAAACTCGCGCTTGGCCAAGCGGAGTGCGCCGAACAACCGGGCGGCTACGTGCGCTGCCGGTTCGCCGACGCCAAGAGTGCCGACACACGCGAAAAGATTTTTGCCAGCGCCAACGAGCACGGCTGGTCGCTGCGCGAATTGTCACGGCAAGCCCCGTCGCTCGAGGACTTGTTCGTCAGCCTGACACGCGGAAAGGAGGGCGGCAAATGAGCGTCTTCCGCGCACTGGTTCGCCGCGAGTTGTCGGCGTTTTTTCAGGGGCCGACCGGCTTCATCATCATCGCCGCCGTGATGTTTTTGATCGGGCTTGGCTTCGTGATCGTGCTCTCCGGCCTCAACGGCCAAGCGACGCCGATGCCGGTGACGCAGGTGTTTTACAGCACCTACTTTTTTTGGCTGATCCTGCTGCTCATCGCGCCGATCATCACAATGCGAAGCTTCGCGATGGAGCGCGCCAGCGGCACGTACGAAAGCCTGATGACCGCACCCATCGGCGACTGGCAAGTGGTGCTGGCCAAGTTCGCCGGGGCTCTGATTTTTTACGCGATCCTCTGGCTGCCACTGCTGGTTTGCTCGGTAGTTGTGCGGTTTTACGTCGGCGAATCGGCGGTGCTTGGGCTTGGCCCGATGTTCACCTCGGCGCTCGGCATTCTACTCGTCGGTTGCCTGTACATGTCGATGGGTTGCTTCGCCTCGGCGCTCACGCGCAACCAGGCCGTCGCCGCGGTGAGTGGTTTCGCGATGGGCGCGGCGCTGTTTTTCACCGGCTTTTTCTCGTACTTCGCCGGCGCCCGGTCGGACTGGATTTCGCAACTCGCCCGGCACGTGTCGCTGACCAATCACATGGAATCGTTTTCGCGCGGCGTGATCGATCTCGGCGC
>LWDU01031933.1_pt1 | contig 22369 bp, 16 predicted proteins | sample 727161 | NCBI WGS metagenome assembly LWDU01 (sample SAMN04566230, study PRJNA314399) | hydrothermal vent metagenome | isolation source: deep sea hydrothermal plume seawater | place: Mexico: Gulf of California, Guaymas Basin | collected 2004-07-11
CAAAACACCCGCATTGTTCTGCTAGTGAAGAAATTAGTTTGCCATCTAGTGGTTTTATTGTATGCATATCAACTACTGTTGCATTTATTCCGTTACTAGAAAGTGATTCTGCAGCTTCAAGTGCTTTCGAAACCATGACTCCACAAGCAATAATGGCCACATCCCCACCTTCTGTCAACATTTCTCCTTTACCTATTTGCAATTTTGATGCTGCCTTCTCATCATAAATCACAGGTGTTTTATTGCGTGCTGTGCGTGTATAGGATGGGGAATTGGTGTTTGCTAATTGTATTGTTAGTTGTTCAGTACTGTTGAAATCACTTGGATGTAATACCACCATATTTGGTAAACTACGGTAGATAGCAAGATCTTCAATTGATTGTGCCGAAGAACCATCAGTTCCAGTGTGTATCCCACCATGGCTGCCGCAAATATGAACAGGAATATTTGGTCTAGCAATGCCATTACGAACTTGTTCAAATGCTCTTTCAGTAAATATTGCGAATGTTGACGCAAATGGTTTGTATCCACTTGTTGCTAAACCAGCCGATACTAGCATCATATTCTGTTCTGCTATTCCCAATGAGATGGTCCTTTCAGGGTACAATTTTCTGAAGTTCTGGCTCTTTGTTGATTTCCCTAAATCAGCCTCTACCACGATTACTTCAGGGTCTGAAGCAAGTTTAACCAATGCCGACCCATAACCATCTCTGGATGCAACTAATGTCATTCTAATTCCTCCATCGCAAGTATGAGTTGCTCGTCATTGGGTGCCGCTCCATGGAATGAAGGGTTATCTTCCATGAAAGATACACCCTTGCCTTTGATTGTATGTGCAATAACTACCGCTGGCCCATCTGTAATGGTATCCATCCATTCAATTGCTTCTACTACTGCATTCATATCATGGCCATCACATTCATGCACAGCCCAACCAAATCCTGCCCACTTTTCAGCGACATCAAACATTCTCATTTGCTTTTCACAAAAGTCATCATTTTGGATTCGGTTTCTGTCAACGAACACTTTGAGATTCCCAACTTCATGGTGTACAGCAGCCATAGCAGCTTCCCAAACTTGTCCCTCTTGTAATTCCCCATCACCTAACATCACATACGAAGTTCGAGATGAACCATCTAGAGTNNNNCGGTATGTAGTCAAATCTTCACTGGAGAGAAAACCCATTTCATGTAAAATTGAGTAAACTGCTGGTGATGCATGCCCTTTACTCATAATGAATCGATCTCGGTCAGGATCATCAGGATTAGAAGGGTCAACATTCAATCTTGTTTTGTATAATGCTACAAGCATATCGATCGCTGAAAGTGAACCACCCGGATGTCCAGCATTAGCGCGGTGGACCATCTGCACTATGTTTCTACGACATTTTTTAGCAGTTTCCAGAAGTTCACCTATAGACGAATATTTTTCTTCCGCTCCATTTTCTGTACTCATCACGGTCTTTCCCCATCGGGGTTGCATTTCCGTAAGCCTTTGATGGTTTCTAATATAAACATAATTTAGAGAATCAAGGAACCATGACTTTGTTAATTATTCGTCGAGCCCCATCTACTACCACAGCACCCCAATTAAACAGTAATGAAAATGGCCTTTTAGCAGGAGGGAGGCTTCTAGTTACAAGCCAAGTAAATACACCGAAGAACCATAGGAAGAACACCGTTGATAGGACTGGCCCAAGAGTACCTAAGAACGGTAACCAATTATCTGGCCGAGGTAAAGATGAAAATGATGCTAATACGATGAAAGCAGCGACAACAACTCCCATTAGAGCTTCTCCGGCAATTAAACCAGCAGAGAGTAGAGTACCTCTGCTAACCAGTTCTTTTCCAGATTTAATTGCTATTTCAGATGGTTGGCCAGTAAGGGTGCCATCTACGCGCAAATGTGCTGTTCTAGTAACCAAGTGGTTGAGCACTCCACCCAAAAATATGGTGGACGAGAGATAGAATGGTAGGTACATTCCTATTGCAATTGACATTATAGGTAATGTTGGGCCACTTTTTCCTAGATACCATCGGGAACCGATAATTAGAACTGCAACAACAACACCCAAACCAAGCATTGGTGTGTTTACAGTCCCCCCAAATATCCCCTCAATCAATGTACCAATTATTTCAGCTTGAGGGGCTTCTAATACATTTGAGCAACCTGATACAGGATGTGGATTTGCTGCACAATAGGTTGGCGTGATCCTAAAAGCCTCATTCAGAACAGTTAGGGTAAGTGGGGCAACAACAGCGCCAACAATAACTCCAATTAATTCAGCAGTTTGTTGTTTCCAGGGTGTAGCACCAACTAAGTGACCAGTTTTCAAATCCTGCATTACATCTCCTGCAATCGCGGCATTAACAGCAACAACTGACGCAATAATCAAAGTTGCATACATCAATTCATCTTGTTCCATATTCAGGAATACACCACCAACAATCCAAACAACAAGAGATGTAGCCATCAATGTTGCAATAGTCATACCTGACACAGGAGAATTTGACGAACCGACAACTCCAGCAATATATCCAGCAACTGCTGAAAAGAAAAACGCGGTAATAGCCAAGAATATTGCACCAACAATTGCTAATGTTAGAGAACCTGTTTTCCACCAATAGAATAGAAAAGTCAAGACTGCAATTACTGCAAGGCCGATGAAAGCCCGATTCATAGGAATATCCTGTTCAGTTCTGATGGTAGAAATTTCTGAATCGGTCAGTCCTGAACTGAGTGCTTTTTTCAGACCACTAGAAATCGTCTTTCTCATGTCAATAAGGGTCCAAAGGCCACCTACAACCATACAACCTACACCAACGAAACGAATATGTGTGGCCCAGAGTGTTTTGAATCCATGAGCTAAATCGGCGTCAACTGGCCAACCATAAGTCATACCGTAAATCGGTGTTAGAATGAACACACCTAGCACTGCGCCAAAAAAGATGTAGGAAGCAATATTCAAGCCAACAATCCATCCAACTGCAACTAATGAAAGGGAATAGTCTAGGGCTGAATATATTCTCACGCCAACAACTTCTACAGCGACTTCAACTTTGGCTTGTGTCAACTGGAATCCTTTCACCATCCACCCGTAAAGTGCTCCTAACCCTAAGGCGTAAAGGATCACGATGAGTTGCGACCCTCCTTTTTCACCCGCCACAAGAACTTCTTCGCATGCGATCCCCTCTGGATAAAGAAGTGCTTCTTCAACAATGAACACTCTCCGTAATGTAATTGTAAAGATTGTGCCGAGTATACCCCCTAGGATTGCTACAATGAATGTAGTTAATGTGTCCATTTCTCTACCCATTACAAGTAGTGCTGGCATAGTGAAAATTATTCCAGCAGCCAAACTTTCACCAGCAGAGGTCATGGTTTGAACGATATTGTTTTCTAGAATACTAACATCTTTGAAACGGAACATACGTAGAAGCAACATGGACATAACTGCGGCCGGAATAGATGCGGAAACTGTCATTCCAATGTAAAGACCAAGATATGTATTTGCGGCAGTCATTAATGCCCCTAAAACAAGTCCAAGAATAATTGCCCGTACTGTTAATTCGGGTAGAGATTCCGACGCTGGTACATATGGCTGGAACTCGCCCATGCACTTCGCAGGGGGAGTAGTTAGTCAATGCTACGGATGAAACTGTTATGTTTTACGATTCAAATTTGACCCGTGTCTACAAATAGGACTCCGAATGTGCTCTCGATGGGCGAGCGGATGCCATCTCTAGATTCAACAGGAAAACAAGATAGTGGCTTAGTAGAGCCACTTTGGCATTCTATCCCATTGGATGATGTATTCTCTAAATTGAATAGTACATCGGATGGACTTTCTACAGAGGAAGTAATAAGGAGACGGGAAACTTATGGTGAAAACAAACTAGAAGGGAAAAAACCGCGCCATCCTCTCCTCAAATTATTAGATCACTTTAGAGACCCCATGGTCTACCTTTTACTATTTGCAGCAATAATCGCTTTTCTTGCTGACAGGGAGGACCTTGGCACACCGATTTTTATCTGTATAGCCTTGACATTAAACGCTGTATTATCATATATCCAAGAGGCGAAGGCCGAGAAAGCAATGGATTCGCTAAAGAAAATGCTTGTATGCCATTGTATTGTATTACGTGATGGTGTAGAGCACCGTTTATCAATAGAAGAAGTGGTTCCAGGTGATATCGTTTGGTTAGAAGATGGTCTTAATGTACCAGCTGATATTAGATTGATTGAAGTACATCAACTTTCAATAAATGAATCATCATTAACTGGCGAATCAGATGTAGTATACAAAGCAATAGAAACTTGTGATGAAAAATCAATACTTCAAGAAATGATAAACATGGTATTTATGGGTACAGTAGTATCATCTGGACGAGGATTAGGGATTGTAGTAAAAACAGGAATGGGCACTAGAGTCGGAGATATCGCCACAGGTATAAGTGAAGTTGAAACACCTAAAACACCTTTAGAAATTAAACTTGGTTCATTAGGTAGATATCTTGGGATGATTGCAATAATTTCGGCTGTTGCTATAGTTGGATTTAATATTATTATAGCTATGGTCGATGGTGTTTCAGGTGCCGGTTTAAAGGAAGTCGTCGCCAAGCAATTTTTAATTGCAGTTGCAATATTTGTCGCAATAGTTCCCGAAGGATTACCAATTATTTTGGTAATAACATTAGCAATAGGTATGCAAAATATGTCGGCTAAGAATGCTATTGTATCTAGGATGAAGGTCGTAGAAACATTAGGTTCTGCAACTATAATATGTACTGATAAAACAGGCACATTAACTCGTAATGAAATGTCTGTACGTTCATTTTTCTGTGGTGATGAATTATATTCTGTTTCGGGTTCTGGATTTGATCCAACTTATGGTAAATTAAGAATCGGCAAGAAAGAAATCAATGAACAAGATTTTGCTGAATTAAAGGTTCAAAAAGGGTTCAAATTAGCCATGGCTTGTTCTCTACTTTGCCAAAACAGTAACATTCGTAAAGTTGACAATGAGTGGAAAGGTATTGGTAATCCAACAGACATAGCATCTGCAGTATTTGGTTGGAAAATGATGGAGTCTGTCGACACATTCCGTAGAAACCACCCTAGATTCAAAGAGTATACATTTGATAGAGATCGCAAAAGAATGACCACAATTCATGAATATGAAGGAGAAAGGTGGGTATTTTCCAAGGGTGCAATTGGGCCTTATCTATCAAGGATTAGCCATGTTGTTGAAAACGGACGTGTAAGCCCTATTGGGGATGTTCACAGAGATAGGATTGGAGAAGTCAATCTACAAATGGCAACTCGGGCGCTTAGGGTAATTGCATTAACTGCTCGCCCATTGAGTGGTGAAGAGGATATGGAAGATATTGATTCTGTTGAATCCGGTTTAATTTTCCTTGGGTTAATTGGAATCATGGATCCACCTAGACAAGAAGTTGCGGATGCGATTTCTATGTGCGATTCAGCTGGGGTCAGGGTAATGATGATTACAGGGGATCAACAAATGACTGCAATGGCTATTGGTGATGAAATAGGCATTATCAAAGATGACTCGGAATTTCTTACTGGTAAACAGCTTCGAGAATTATCTGATGATGAATTAGATTCAAAACTTGAAAAAGTGGTTATGTTTTCTCGAGTCACCCCAGATCAGAAGTTAAGGATTGTAACTAGGCTACAATCTATCGGCCATGTCGTCGCTATGACTGGAGATGGTGACAATGATGCTCCTGCCTTGTCACGCGCGAACATAGGTATAGCAATGGGTATTGCTGGAACCGATGTTGCTAGAGATGCCGCTGATATGGTATTGAAGGATGATAACTTTTCCTCAATTGTTGATTCTATTGAAGAAGGTAGGAAAATTTACCTCAACATTAGAAATTTCGTCCGATATCAAATATCAACAAATGTGGCTGCAGTTCTACTAATTATTATCGCTACTTTTGTTTTAGGTTGGAGATTGCCAATGACTGCAACTCAACTGCTGGTCATTAATATTCTAATGGATGGTCCACCTGCTCTGGCTTTAGGTATTGAGAAACGGCATGGGGACGTAATGAATGAACCTCCGCGGGCCTTATCAGAATCATTACCAAACTCCATGGATAAACGGGTAATTGGCTTCCTTGGCATAGTAATGGTATTGGGAACACTTTCAATTTTCTCTCTTGCAGGAGGTGGACTAGTTACAGGTGATGCATGCGATGGAGTGAACCCTGAATCGTCTCCTGAATTTTTCTTAGAGTCTGGTGAATGTAATTCAGAGAAGTGGGATAATCATGCGGAATCCAAGTTCGAATACGCCCGTACGATGGCCTTTGCAGCATTTATTATGTTCCAATTATTCAATGTAGTAAATAGCAGAAGTATAGACCATTCAGCATTCGAATTGGGTATATTCCAGAATATATTCATTAGTGCATCTTTTGCTATTAGTCTTGTTTTACTTGTTTCTATTGTTCAAAGTTCGTTTGCTTTTGTGCCAATGGTAGGCATTTCAGTTGGTAGTTTCTTATCCACGATTCCGCTGGAATTCACTGATTGGGCAGTAGTATTCTTAATTGCATCATCGGTGTTTTGGATAGAAGAATTTAGAAAATTTATGTTAAAATTTAAACGCACGAATAATTGAACATAGTGGCTGACAGCCATTAAAGCAGGTGACTTGTGCGGTTAACTGGGAGATATGCATTTGGAGTCACCTTTCCAATGGCGGGGTACCGCGAATATCTCCACTAACGAACTAGTAATTGATGGACATCCTAGTACTTCCCCAGCATTACCAAAATCACTGAGTGTCGAGGTCAAACACATTCTCAATAAAGTACTATCAGGGCAACGGATTTCTTGTCAAGAAGGTGTGATATTACATGATAAGTGCGATCTACCAACCCTCTCAAGTGTTGCTTACTTCTTAAAACAAAAAAGGTATGGGGACTTCGTTTTCTACAATAGAAACTTACATGTTAACCAAACAAATGTTTGTGTTTTGGCGTGTAAATTTTGTGCTTTCAGGAGAGGGATGAAAGCCACTGATGCGTATTCATTATCAGTTCAAGAATACCTAGGTAGAATTGAACCCTTTTCAGAAATTATTACCGAAGTACATACTGTAGGTGGATTACATCCAGAATGGGATATTGAATTTTATGAGGGACTGTTTACAGCATTCAAAAATCGTTATCCAAATATTACCCTTAAGGCTTTGACTGCTGTAGAAATTAAACATCTTGCTGAGATATCTAACCTATCAATATCAGACACAATCTCTAGACTAAATAAGGCTGGATTAGATTCCATACCTGGTGGGGGTGCAGAAATTCTTGTTGATGAAATTAGGGATATAATTTGCAAAGGAAAAGAATCTTCTGAAGAGTATTTAGAAATTCATAAAATAGCCCATCAACTTGAAATTCCTACTAATTGTACTATGTTATTTGGCACGGTTGAAACTACATTACAAAGGATGATCCACCTTGATAAATTACGGACATTACAAGATGAAACGATGGGTTTCCAATGTTTTGTTCCTTATCCATATTTACCAGATTCTTCAAGATTACCAGAAGCACAATTAGCAACCGCTAATGAAATTTTGAGAATGATATCACTGGCTCGAATAATGTTAGACAATATACCTCACATCAAGGCTTATCGAATGAACATTGGCGACCATATATCCGCACTTGCTTTACTTAGTGGGGCCGATGATATTGATGGAACTGTTAGTCATGAAGAAATCATGCATCTTGCCGGCTCAAACACACCACTGGATAATCTAGATATTGACTTAGCAACCCTAGTTGAGTCTGTTGGAGGTATTGCAGTGGAAAGAAATACTGATTATACACAATTCAGAAATTACCGTCGGCAAAACCCACCCGACAATAACGGATTGCCAATGGTACCCATTTAGAGAGGTGTTTGCAATGGTTAAGTGGTCAGAAATTATCGGGCGGGTATCCTTTGTAAATTGTGACCCATTATTTCATAACTTGTCTAAACGATGGTCTATCTTACCTGCTCCACCTGCTTGGTTAACTGGACACCTACTTCGAAAGGATTGCCTTGTCGCACCTATCCCTGCTGCAGATTATGCTGCGAATTCATCCAAATTAATTTTACTTCCAGGTATAGGAATAGCATCCGAAGGGGCTGTTGGAAGTGTGTTGTTATTCAGTAAAAGAGAACTAACACAAATCAGAGATATAGCATTACCAACTGATTCATCCACTTCTAAAATATTAGTGTTATACATCCTGTCCCAATTGGGTTTAGATCCTAAAACAATAGATATGGGGCCAGATTTAGATGAGATGCTATCTGAATGTGATGCCGCATTATTAATCGGAGATAGGGCGCTTGATGAAGCACAGAGGTATCCTGATTTAGTAAAAATGGACCTCGGTGAAGAATGGCAGAAACAAACTGGTTTACCAATGGTATTTGGGGTGTTTGCTGCACCTATTTCGGCACCAGTGGATAAATTAAAACAAGCCCATCATGATTTGTTGAATAATGCAATAAAATTCCGAGACAACCAACAAATAAAAGACGAGGTAATTAGAAACACTGTAATTAGAAGTGGTTTTTCAAAAGACCGAATCAGTGAATACTTCAATGAAGTAACAAATATCCTTACAGATGATTCGGTACAGGGTTTAGAGTTCTTCCTAACAGAGGTATGTGGATTAGAAACAGATATTCAATGGCTAGAAATCTAATTTGATTTACGCCGTTTTACTTTTCTTCTTTTCTTCTTTGGCTTCTCTGATTCACCTTCTGAACTTTTAGTGGATTTATGTGATTTAGATTTAGAAGGTTTTGTAATCATAGAAAGTGCAGCATCTATTTCTGATTCCATTTTTTCTTTGTTTGTTGCATCTTCTTTTTCATCCGTCTCGGAAGCGACCTCTTGAGCGATCTCTAGAATAGCTTTTTCTTCATTGTGGAAATCTTTTGCTTCCCCATATGGGTCCGCTGAATCAGGGTCATCCTTATCCCAGTATGCACCATGGTCGGAATAATCCCATTCTTCACCATCTGGTGCATCTCCAGTTTGATAAATAGAGCCGGGAGCCTTCTTGACCCGCCTAATTGCTGGTTCAATTGATGGAGGTTTCGCAGGTTGTTTCCGGTGGGTGGTTACTTCTTGTTGTGGGGGTTGTATTGGTTGTGGTCTACCAGTAGAAGAAATATTCTCTGGGATATGCCCCCTATTGGATGACCTTCTCCTAGATGTTACTTCAAGTAAATCATCTTCATCTATTTCGAATAACATTCTGTTCTTTCTTCGAATTCCGATAATTACCACGAATCCCAAAACAACAAATACACTTAATGGTATCAAAAAATTGATCTTTAACCATGATAATGATATATCGATAAAAGTTGGATCAGGGGGAGTTGGTACTTGTACAATTATTGACATTTCTGGGCTGGCAGAGTGAATGGGTGTTTGGTAGTATACTGTGTCACCATCGTGAATTAATCTTAATGTAAATGGTGATGTTGGTGTGATTTGAACAACTGTATGTAAAGGCGGGGAAACTGATGGGTTAAAGGACATATTGAATGGCCTAGCGACATTATTTGCCAATGTTATTTCAATAAATAAACGGAGATGAATGCGCGTGCGCGAATCATATTTTTCAGTGTCAATTAAACCTAATTTAGCGTCACATTGAACTGTTGTTTCAATTATTGCAGAATTGTCAATTTTTATTGCCTCATTCCAATCTGAACTAATTTGATTGACATTTATCCCACTACACAGCATTCTTTCCATTTTAGTCGCTTCACCTTGACTCACAAATCCATCAGACGATACAGAAGATGCGGCTAGTTCTCTTATTGGTGCACTAATACTAGAATTCAACTGATAACTATCTTGAATGGTGATTATGTTTCCATTAATGGTTATTGACACTTGCCTAATTAAATCAGGGTCTGGGTGAGTATGGCAATTACTACCTTCCTCGCATGAATATTCAAAATCATCACCTAAACCATCACCGTCATCGTCCCCATCATAACTATCAGGTATACCATCTCCATCTAAGTCACCACCTGGTAATCCATAGTAAGGATTCCAAGCATCCTCGCGAAAAACAGAGAGAATTCCTGTATTTGTTGTGACAATAAATTCTGAGATTGTTGGTGACTTTGCAAATTTTGTAACTTGATGGCCTAATTCAAATGTTTTGATTGTTGAATAGTCCGCAGTGTTGAAAATACTGATCAGTTTTGTTGATGATTCAATTAATACCCATAATTCTTCACTATTCTCAGCCCACTCTAATTGAAAGGCACTACCAACCAAGTTTAGAGATGTAACGTACTCACCCCCAGGGACTGAACGAACCTGAAGAAGGGAATTCGTAATCCAAGCTAACTGGGTCCCATCAGGGGATATCGAACAATCAGTAATACTGAAACCTACCTGCCAATCAACATCAACCGTTGTAGATGTTCTATTCCATAGGAAAATGTTTCCATCTTTACCTCCTGTAACTAGTTGTTGACCGTTAGGAGAATAATCCAAACATGTGACATCAGTAGTATGTTGCCCATCGTAATTTGCGATTGAATGGGTTGAATCATTGATGTAATACTCTGAAACTCCATTGTTTTCATTAGCAGAAGCAAATATTTGGTGACCTAGTAAGATACCAATGTCACTTACTTCTTTCCCATCCTCATTAACCCCTATTCTTTGCCAAGTTGTAGTATCATAGATAGCCATGGCCAAGGTACTCATGTATGGACTTTCTAGTCCAACAAGAAGTGAAGAATCATCTTCAGAAAATTCAAGAGATAATATCTTATTTCCTATACTAATTTCTTTGATGAAAGTACGGTACTGGGAGTTGATGATTACAACATTTGAATTAAAAGCAGCAGCAATCAAACTTCCATCAGTTGAATATGTTATTTCAGAAGAACCAGATAACGAATATGGGTTTTGAAGACTACCACTGAAGGGATAGTTTTCTTCAGTTCCCGCGCTCACCTCTGATATCATTGGAATAGAAGAGAGCAACAGTACGAGACTGATGAAAAGGCCAATGAAAGTTCCCGAGGCTGTCCTCATCACTACTGCGAATACGGATTCAGCCAAAGAATTATCCTATTAAATGTGTGATTTACACTCATAATGTTTATCTGTGGCTAATTGGCCATCATCACCTTGTATTGACATAGTTAAGCACCAATAAATTCTATTGAATTAGGGTTGAAGTCTTGGTTAATCATTCCAATGTCTTGGCCTTCTATTAGGAATTTCATGACACTCGCCCTTCCATCATCACCAAAATCAATAGTTCTTGAATTGACATACATTTGTACAAATTTTGAATTGGTTTCATCATCTATTCCTCTACCCCATTGCTTTGCAAATTCTAAAGCTTCATCAGGGTTTGATATTGCAACCTCAATACTTTGTTTAACCCAATCAGTAATTTGTTCACACAATTGTGGGCCAAGATCTTTTCTTACTACGTTCCCACCCAATGGGAGAGGGAGACCATTTGTTCTTTCATTCCACCACACCCCTAGGTCTAAAATAAGGTTCATCCCATGGGATTTCCAAGTCAACTGTCCTTCATGGATAATAACACCACTAGCAAATTCACCATTTTGAATTCGGGGCATAATTTCATCAAATGGAACAATCACTGTCTCAACATTGCCAAGCGCCATTTTCAAAGCTAAATGTGCCGAGGTCTTTTGTCCTGGTATTGCAATTGGTTTAGAACAAACTTCATCCAATGTCATTGAATTAGAACTGACAAGCATTGGCCCGTATCCTTCACCCATGCTAGCTCCACAATTCATCAATGAATATTTGTCGGCAATTTCTGGAAAGGCGTGAATACTTACCGCACTCACTTCATACTCTTCTGCAATTGCTTTCTCGTTGAGTGTTTCAATATCCAATAGAACATGCTCAAACCTAAAACCAGGGGTATCAATTAATCCAGTTGTTAATGCATGGAACATAAATGCATCATCAGGGTCAGGTGAATGCCCCACGCGTACAACCCGTTCATCATTGCTCATATGTTGGCGCGACAGTAATATGGTTGTGAACTTTATGCTTGAAATGATTGTTATTTGAAATCGCTTAATGAACAGGCTCAAAGACTTGACACTACCGCCAATGTTTGAGTGGTAACATGCCAGATATCTCAAGGTTAGGAATTCATCAAGGGGAAATTGGACCAATTTGTGACTTCTGTGGTGCTAGGCTAACATTTGGTCAATCGTTGCCTATTGATGATAAATTTTCATGTTTCGATTGCTATAAGTCCAAAACCGGTATTACGCCGTCATCAGATGGAAAGGCCGTGCCAGGATTACCAATGGAATAATCGCGTCGTTCAAATGCCGTGGTGCTTTAGGGCGTTCTGATATAGATGGTAGAGAGTAATTGGGCCCGCGCTGCTCACCGCTTTTCAAAGTGGTATTCTCAAATCGGAGAAGCGAACTACTGGTTCCCACCAAGGCTACGAACAAGAGAGTGTATGTTCCAGATGTGGTCATCTAATTTGTTTGACCGTCACATTAATTTTGACACACCAAAGCATGTATTGAATTACTTGCACCAAAGAGCCCCGAAAAGTTGCTTTTACTCAACTGCTTATTATGGCAAGCCTTTGGAGAGAAAAATGGCAGATAAAGAGTGGAAAGGGGCGGATTTAATCTTTGATTTAGATGGTGATCACCTAGACCATGTTGACCCATATAATTTCCCAGAAATGCTAGAAATTATTCAATTACAAGCTTACAATCTATGGGATGAATTTCTATCATCGGAATTTGGATTTAAAGAAGAGTTTCTTCATGTAACATTCTCAGGCCACAGGGGTTTCCACCTCCACTATAGAGATCCTAGCATTTTGGGTTTGGATAGTTCTGCTAGGAGAGAATTGGTAAATCATATTCGTGGAGAAGGTGTTGAGGTTAGCGCGCTGATGAATAATAGTGGCCAAGGAGGTTGGAAAGCAAGATTAGAAGATGGGACAATCAATATTCTTAACAAATTAGATATTGCAAATCAAGATGGTTCAGAAGGAAAAAAAATGACCAAAGACCTCTGTGGTATAATCGAATTAAGATCGAAATCACCCAGTAGCCAAGTAACAAAGTGTGGCCCTGCAAAAATGAAAAAACTTGCTGAAAAGGTTCAACATCCGCAGCGTCGAGATACTATCTTAAGTGGGAATTTTAGCGTATTAAATCAAAATGCCCATTTATTTCTTGAACTTGTGAAAGGAGACCGTTCACTTATCGTTGGTAAAGCAGGAGAAACTGACGAGGCTGTTACGGTTGATATCAAAAGGCAAATTCGTTGGCCAAACAGTCTAAATGGCAAATGTGGATTAAAAGTTGTAACCTTGCCACTCGACCGTTTACATCCAGAAGGAACTAATGCATTTGATGCTCTTAATGAGGCGTTACCTAAGTTTGATGATAAAACTAGAGAATTACAAATTACTGCTGAAAGGTGTGTATTGAGAATGGGTGGGGATGAGAAAGAATTCAGCCAAGGAGATACATTGGTTGCAGAATCGAATATTGATACTTTTTTGACACTAAAAGGCTGGGCGAAGCCAATTTGACATAGTAAATCTGTGTAGTCAGAGTTTTACACATTAAGCCAATGTTAAAGGCAGATTGTTTGTCACCAAGTATCAACAGGGTGACGGCATGGCGTTTCGCAAGCGAAAGAAGAACGATACTACATCACCAGTGTCTCTCCCATTACCCCCACCACCTGGTGGTTTACCACCCCCTCCATCACCTGAGATGGAATTACCACTTCCCCCTGCCCCTACTCCACCAACTGAACCACTATCTGTGAGTGCCCTAGAGCCTTCTGATGACGATACAGAAATAGATGTGGTTGAGGTCATTGTTGAAGATGAAGAAGACCCGAATTATGCTGATATGTGGCAAAACAGAACCGACAAATCATTACAGCAAATGTATGGTCACATAGATCGATTAGGATCTAGTGATGTAGGCAGTCTGCTTGAACGATATGCAGACCGATTTGGTCACGACCTCGACAGAGAAATAATCGTGATGAGAAAATCTGAAAAAGAAACAACAAGAGATTCTGCACCTGTTGTTGAATTATTATCTGTTCCAGAAGAATCTTCGGATGAGGATGACGGTGGAATGGAAGAAGTGCAAGAACGACTCTCTGATTTGGAATCAGAAATGCGTCCTTTAAAACAGAAATTCGATGCTGCTAAATCCAAGAAGAAGCAGGCAGCAATAGCCAAATTTGGTAATCTTTTGAAACCCATGGTTGATGAGCGAAAATTACTGAAAGGAATCCTTGCTGGTGAAATTGATTATTCTGAACTTGAAGAATATGATGCTCAAGAAGAGATTGAAGACGATGAAGAGGAAGATGACGCCGATCAGAATTTCAGTGACTTTTTCGATGTCGTGAATAACTTACTAGGTGATATGCCAGAAGATTTCATCAATAATTTCATTTCATCTAAAAACTTCAAACTGTTTGAGAAAGTGGGGGAAGGTGCTGGTTCAACGACAACTTCAACTCGTAAGAAATTCTTCAATATGGTGAATCAAGAATTAGGGACCATTCCTGATGACAAACTTCAGGAATTTATGGCAACCCCTGGATTTCAACTATTCATTGAGATGAGTGAGATATATGGAGAGTGATACTAATGGGATTACTTGAAAAAGCTGGGAAAATGCAAAATGATGAAGTGGCTAAGCCTGCTAAAAAGAGTAAACCGAAGACGGTAGTTGTTTCAAAGCCTGCAAAGAAAGCCAAACCAAGACGCGCTACAAAGAAGTCTTCTGATGATTTAGATAATATTGAAGTAACGCCGAAGGTTGCAAAGACACTACCTGATGAATACGTCATATCCAAGAGACCAGCAAGGTTTGCTCGAAGTTTAGTTGATTTTATTGTAACATTTGGATGGGCTGTTCCGGTCGTAGGATTACTTGGATTTGGTGGTTCTAATTCGGATCCAACTTTCTTCATATTTGGAGGGGCGTTTCTTTCAATCTTTAATTTAGTAGCAATGCCGTTTATGACCAATCGCACAGTTGGAAATTATGCTTCATTAACACAGTATGTGACATACAAAGGTAAACCCCCTGTTTTCATTCACCAGACATTGAAAGCCATGACAATGCTCTACATTGCACTGGGGTTATTCCTAGTTCTCTCTGCAGGATTAGGAACAAGTTCTGGGGCAAACACAACTAATCTAGGCATTGGCCTTGCAATTCTTGCAATTCCTCTGTCTGATTGGATTATTGCTAAGGTGAGGCACGAAACAAAACAAGGCCTGTGGGATTCTATTTTCTTTGCATATATGGTAAGCCACACACGTCCGGATGATGCTGAAACAACCGGTTTCTTTGGGAAGTTAGAATCTTCTGGAGATTGGTTGAAAGACAAAGGTTGGCTTGGAGACGAAAAATCAGAAGATTAAGGGTTAAGAAGGGCATGAAAGATAATCTTTCTGCTCTGACAACTTTGGTATCCGAATAATTTCAAAATTATTCATCAACTTTTTGTTTTGCAAATTCTCGCATGTCTTCAGCTGTAGTTCCTTCAGCAATACCTTCCTGGTCTGTTTCATCTACAATTTCCCTACCAAGTAGGGTTTCGATAATATCCTCCATTGTGATTATTCCAGTTGTACCACCGAATTCATCTTTGACGATTAGTATCTGTTCTTTGTGATCTAAAAGAATGTCCAATGCTTCATCTACTGACTGACTTGGTCCTACTGGCTGCATAGTGAGCATCAATTGTTCCATTGTTACATCATGCTCATCATTAGCAGCCTTCATCAAAATTTGGTTTCTCAACACATATCCCTTAACATCATCTATTGTTTCGCCTTGTACTGGAAGTCTGCCGTGAACCATAATGGGCATTTCATCCAATACTTGTTGTACAGTATGAGTGTCAATAACAGAGGAAAGTACTACTCTTGGAGTCATCACATCACTAACGGTAATATCCCTGAGTCTCAAGAGGTTATGAATTACCTTTTCTTCATCTGCTTCTATTGTCTTTTCTTCCTCGGCAACATCAACAAGAGCAACTAATTCATCTCTTGTGACTGTTTCTTGCTCCGGTGTAGGGAATAATTTCTTGGCCCATTGAATAGGGATAACAATCCATATCAATCCATAAATTAAGATTTGCAGGATGAACGCTGCAGGGGTTGTTAAACGCTTAGAATAGAGGGTTCCAAGAGTTTTAGGCAATATTTCTGAAAATAATAATACCCCTAGAGTAAGAATTGCAGAAGCCACCCCAACAAACAAATCTAATTTAGGACTGCCAGCATATAATTTTGCAACTTCAGTACCCACACCAATAGCACCCACTGTATGTGCAATTGTGTTGAGCGTGAGGATAGCAGTTAACGGGCGCTCAGGGTCAGTTTTGAACATCTTCCATAAATTAGCAAAACGTTGTTTTTTTGCTTCCATCATAGCAACATGAGAGACAGATGTGGAAAGAAGTACGGCTTCTAAAATACTGCATAAAAACGAGACACCAATTGCCAAAACAGCATAGGTGACGAGTAAGGTGGAACTCATTAGATTTCTATTCTCCACCGGCTTATGTTGTGCACGACAGTATTCCCATGTGCCAATAGCCTTTGAAACTACCTTTTCACACATTGAAAAATCTATCAAATTAAGTGTGTCCAACAATTAGGATAGGTAATTGCCATTAACGACCTGTTCCGCCCCGAATCTATGGAGGAGCCCGAGTATGTGCTTATCTGCGTCGCTTGGCCCTATGCTAATGGCCCCTTACACCTTGGCCATGTAGCAGGATGTTACCTACCTCCAGACATTCATCTCCGTTTTGAAAGAGCTCTAGGCAACAAGGTATTACTTGTCAGTGGTAGTGATGAACATGGTACCCCAATCACAGTTACTGCTGAGCAAGAAGGGGTCAAACCACAAGATATTGTTGATAAATATCATAAAATCAACAAACAAGCACTCCTCAATCTTGGATGTGCTTGGGAACCAAATATTGACCCGAGGGGGATTGAATATGGAGGGGCATTATTCAATCGTACTTCAGACCCAAGGCATAAAAAATACGTTCAAGAGAATTTTTTGGCACTACATGAGGCTGGAATGTTTGAGAAAAAGACCATGCAGCAATATTACGAAATCCGAAAAGATGGGGGTGGACGATTTTTACCTGATCGATATATTGAAGGAACGTGCCCAAATTGTGAATATGATTCTGCCCGCGGTGACCAATGTGATGAATGTGGGACAACCTACGAAGCATCAGAATTATCCTCACCCCATTCAAAGATGAATCCAAATGCTGAAATTGAAATCAGAGATACCGAACACTTCTTTTTCCGTTTAGATTTATTTCAAAAATCGTTAGAACTTCATTCTAAAGATAATTGGGATAGTTGGAAAACCAATGTTAAGGCAATGACAAAGAATTGGTTAGACATGGGATTACGCCCTCGTGCGGTAACTAGAGACCTAGAGTGGGGTATTGATTTACCACTTGATGGGGACGAGTGGAATGGTAAGTGTGTATATGTGTGGTTTGAGGCAGTTCAAGGATACTATACGTGCGCTCGTATCTGGTCAGAAGAATTTGCTGAACAGACCCACCCAGACGGAGATGCTGCTTGGGAGAAATGGTGGAAAAACCCCGAAACAGGACCTCAACCACGCCATCTATATTTCCTAGGGAAGGATAATATTCCTTTCCACACCGTAATATGGCCGGCATTAATTATGGGTTTGAATAATACTGATAAAGAGGTCTCGCCTGAATCAGATTTGCGCCCAGGCATAGGTGATCTGCATCTTGAAGATAATGTTCCAGCAATGGAATACTTGATGTTAGCTGGCGGCCAATTCTCTAAGAGCCGTAAACACGCTATCTGGTTACCTGCATTCCTTGAAAAATTCCAACCTGATACACTGCGCTACTATTTATCAATAAATATGCCCGAAAATCATGATACTGATTTTAATTGGCCTGATTTTGTTGAAAAAGTTAACAATGAACTAATTGGGACATATGGCAATTTCGTCCATAGAGTAATGACTTTAGCCGCTCGTTTAGATGATGGCACTGGCGATAATCCACTAACTAAATACAATGATTTATCATTTATGGAAAATGAAATTGATAAGATTACTGAACTACATTCAAAAGTTACTTCAAGCCTTCAAAAGCACCGCTATAAAGAGGCGTTGCGTAGTGCGATGAACATGGCTCAATTAGGAAACCAAATGTTGCAGGAAGCGACACCATGGAAATTCCTCAAAGAACCTGAAATTGCTGATGAGGAATGGTACTCCCAGAAAAGTCATTCATTGGCAAAACTTGCATTTGGTTGGAGAATTGCCCGAACCCTAGCAATAGTCACGCAACCTTTCATACCATTTAGTGCCCAACAATCATGGGATAATCTTGGCCTTTCAGGTCAAGTATCTCATATGTCATGGGACGATGCTTTGGACTGGGATATTGAAATGACTTGGAGCGGAGTAATCCCTGGCCCATTATTTACTAAACTAGATTTAGATGAAATATTAGGCGGCGAAAAATTACTTGCAGAGCAATCATCAACATCTGATTCACAAGACCCAACCCACGGGGTAAAAGGTGGGAAGAAAAAGGAGAATGAAAAAATGAATAAAGAACTAGAAGGAATAATTTATCTTGATTTTGATACCTTCATGAAGGTAGAATTGAGAACCGGACTGATTACTAAAGTTGAAGAACACCCGAATGCTGACAAATTATATGTTGTTTCAGTTGATGATGGTAGTTCCGAAGGAAGGATCGTTTGCGCTGGATTGAAACCATATTATTCGATAGAAGAGATGGAGGGCAAATCCGTTGTATTCGTGGCTAATCTTGAACCAAGAAAGTTACGTGGTGTAATGAGTGAAGGGATGTTATTGGCTGCTGATGATGGTGAGGGAAACGTAAAATTAATTTCAATTGATGGTGAAATTTCAGTCGGTTCTCTTGTTAGGTGATACAGTGAAGTTGTATCATAACCCTAGATGTTCAAAGAGCCGGCAAACTTTAGATTTAGTTCACAAAGAATCACCTGAGGTTGTTCTATATTTGAAAAACCCATTACCTAGAAAACAAATTGAGGATTTACTCACTCGTCTAAAAGACCCGATTTCGGAACTAATTAGATGGGGTGACAAAGAAGCCCCTAACAAACCCGAACATATTGATAGCCAGATAATTATTGACATACTTGTTGAAAATCCTAAATTAATGCAAAGACCAATACTTGATGATGGAAAAGTTGCTATTATCTGCAGGCCACCAGAAAAAGCCCTAGGTTTGATTTAGATACTCATGATTCGGGTTTATCAAAAAATTCCCATTGTATCTCTATTAATTCAGCATTGCTTTTTGCTTCTGAATACGCTTCTAGTGGCTCTTTGTTTAGTTTCAAGAATTCGCCTCCAAACTTGAATGGTTGAAGGATATCTTTTGCTTGTTCCCACTCATTAAGTAAAATAAGGCACACTGCCAAGGCTTCAACTGTTGATAATCTACCTGGTTTACCCCAAGAAACTTCATTTGCGGCTAATACTAAGGGTAATGTCCTAGGTTTTAATTTTGGAGATTTGTGTTTTACATCATCAAAAGAGACATCACACTTTTTCCATGAACAATCTAGGGCTACTATTGAAGCACCGCGCTTAATTTCGGGGATGTCATCAGGACCTAAGATTTCACCAGCCAATGGATCTAGCAAGAATCCTCGTCTTGGGGGTCGTTTTAATGAATTATGAACTATTGCTAAATCAAGGCGCTCTAATTTCCTTGCAGTACATTTCTTCGGATCGTCTTGAGAAAGATGGATGATGTGTAAAGGAACTAAGGGGATAGATTACTCCCCCTCTTTACGAGCCATTTTGATTAAATCACCAAGGTTTAGTGAGCGGGATTCTTTATTTCCAACTGTACGTTCAACATCTAGGTCTGATAAATCAATTAATAATGAAATTTTTAATATTTTTTCAAATTTTCTTATGACAGAATCCCCGGGTCGTTTTCCCCCCTCTGTTCGTTGGACTATGTTGATTTTCTCTTTCATTTTCAATGCTAGAGTTCGTTGGTCCCACCCTCTCTTTTCACGTGCATCTCGTATGATTGATGGGAAATCATCGGCTAATTCCTTACCATCTCGGACCATGATGTCCTTACCTGCAGTGCCAAGGCCTCCATAACCACCAGAAGTAGCCGCGGATGTCTTCTTGTTCACCCTAGCTACATTCTCGGCAGCTTGGTCCGTATCGGGATTATAACCCATTTTTTCTTGACAACTTTTGCATCCTTCAACAAAAGTGCCGTGCATAGACATACGCTTAGTTGAAACACTAACGGCTCCACATAACTCGCAACTACCCATAAGCCTCGGTTGGACGTAAGGCCAACTGTATTTTAGTCCATCTTCGCGCCTATAACATAACCAAGATTTTAAGAGGCAAGAATACCCCAATGAATTAGGAATTAGTATGGTATCTGACGCCGACGCAATTTCGCCTACAGATGATGACCAACCTTTGCATAAGGTCGGGACAATAGCAGAAAGGACTCTTACAAACTTAGAAGACAAGTTTGAAGAATTACGACAACAGACTCAACAATTATTATCAGATAGAATAGATTTAGAAAACCGTGTGGCAAAACAAAAATCAAAAATTGGTCGATTAAGTGAAGAAGTACGTCTAATGCGTATGCCACCACATGTAATTGGAAATATCCAAGATATTCTAGACAAAGAACGGGCAGTTGTACGGTCAAGTAACGGTACAGTATTCCTAGTCACATATAATCAAGGAATTGATGCGGACCTCTTGAAACCGGGTGCAAGAGTGGCTTTGAACCAAGACACACTATCAATAATTGATGTGTTGAATGATGCTTGGGACCCACTAGTAATGGGGGCTGAAATGATTGAAAAACCCGAAACATCTTTTTCCGACCTAGGTGGTTTAGAAGAACAAATCGCCCTCATCAAAGAATCAATTGAATTGCCACTGACAAACCCTGAAGCTTTCACTAGATTTGGCATTGATCCACCTGGCGGGGTTATCCTAGTTGGGCCACCTGGTTGTGGTAAAACAATGCTTGCAAAGGCAGTTGCAAATAGTACTGAATGCACCTTTATTCGATTAGTTGCTAGTGAATTGGCCCAAAAATATATTGGAGAGGGCGGAAGAATGGTTAGAGAATTATTTGACCTTGCAAGAGAACGCTCTCCATCAATCGTGTTCATAGATGAAATAGATGCGATTGGGGCAAAACGTCTGGATTCAGCCACTAGTGGAGATAGAGAAGTACAAAGAACACTCATGCAACTGCTCGCTGAATTGGATGGGTTTGACTCGTTAGCAGATGTAAAACTAATTGCTGCAACAAATAGACCCGATATACTTGATGAAGCACTTCTTCGTCCAGGTAGATTTGATAGAATAATAGAGATCCCATTACCAAAAGAAGAAGCTAGATTAGCAATTTTGAAAATCCACATGAAAGATATGCCGATTACCAAAGGTGTTAGCATCAACAATATGGTATCATCTACTGAAGGATTATCAGGTGCTGAATTAAAGGCCCTAGTTGTGGAAGCAGGTATGTGTGCTATTCGTCAAAATAAAAACAAAACCACCAAATCAGATTTCGCTTCAGCCTTAGAAACGATTCTAAAGAAACGATCAGAAAATAAGGGTGGAGCACCTGACTCTTTGTGGTCCTGATTGCGAAATTGTATTCACCCCTCTACTCTGGAGTAATTAACATGGAAGACCAATTAGTTGAGTGTGTACCAAATTTTTCAGAAGGAAAAGACAAAAAAATAATTGATGCTATTACATCAGCGATGCTAACAGTCAATGATGTACGATTATTGGACGTTGATATGGGTGCAGATTTCAATCGAACTGTAGTTACAATTGTTGGCCCACCAAAATCTGTAGTAGAATCGGCACTTAGAGGAACTGAAGTTGCACTAGAATCTATAGACATGAGGGTGCACGCTGGAGAACACGCACGTATGGGGGCAATTGATGTTGTGCCATTTATCCCTGTAAGTAACATTTCTATGGATGAATGTATTGGTCTTGCAGAGAAATACGGGGCAGAAGCAGCTAAACGATTTAATTTATCAGTTTACCTTTATGCAAAGGCTGCTAGGAGGGATGATCGGATTAATCTCCCGGATATTCGACGAGGAGAGTATGAATCATTTGAGGAAAAATTAGGTGATTCAAATTGGACACCCGATTATGG
>LWDU01040451.1_pt1 | contig 22368 bp, 20 predicted proteins | sample 727161 | NCBI WGS metagenome assembly LWDU01 (sample SAMN04566230, study PRJNA314399) | hydrothermal vent metagenome | isolation source: deep sea hydrothermal plume seawater | place: Mexico: Gulf of California, Guaymas Basin | collected 2004-07-11
TTGCAGCCGGCAGGACGTGGCCGGCGTGTCGAGATATGCCGGCGTGTCGAGATATGGAGGTTAAGCTCTCGGAGTCCCGCAGTCAACGGTTTACGTCGTTACACGGACGACGAGGCGCCATTTGATTTTCTCGTCTACGTCTCTTTTAACGCCTGGGCACGCAGTTTTTCCAACTCGAGTAACGCCTCAATGGGAGTCAACGAGTTGAGATCCAGATTACGCAACTCGGAGACAACGGGGTGCTCCACGTTGGAGAAGAGAGAGAGTTGCAAATCGCCCTTTCGAGCATGTCGCTTGCTTACGATTCTCGACTTCCCTGAATCGTCAAAATGACCGTCTTCCAGCTGAGCCAGAACCTCTTTCGCTCGTTCGTTTACTTGACGAGGTACACCGGCGAGTCTCGCGACGTGAATGCCGTAACTCTTGTCTGTTGCCCCGGCCACGATCTTGTGGAGAAACACCACGTGATTGTCCCATTCCTTGACCGACACGTTTAGATTACTGACTCGTTGCATCGACTGCGCCAAGGCGGTCAACTCGTGATAATGCGTGGCAAATAACGTGCGGCAACCTACCTCGTCATGTAAGAACTCGACAATCGCCCAAGCGAGAGAAACGCCGTCGTACGTACTGGTCCCACGTCCGATCTCATCCAGAATGACGAGGCTTTTGGAAGTCGCCGTGTTGAGGATTCGAGCAGTTTCTATCATCTCAACCATGAACGTACTTTGACCTCGCGACAATTCGTCACTGGCGCCAACACGAGCAAAAACGCGATCGACTACCCCCACATTCATTTCCTTTGCCGGAACGAAGCTCCCCATCTGCGCCATGATCGTCAGCAGTGCGACCTGGCGTATGTACGTACTCTTTCCCGCCATGTTGGGACCGGTGATCAATTGCACCGCACCATCAAAATCCAACATCAATGCGTCATTGGGAACGAACGTGCCCTCTGGCTCGGTCTGGTCAAGGACCGGGTGTCGTCCGTCGATGATTCGCAGCTTCGCGTCATCGGAGAATGTCGGACGACAATATGCCCGCTGTCGTGCTAGCAATGCCAATCCGGCAAGAACGTCCAGACGAGCGAGACTTTTTGCAGTTTCCTGCAAACGTCGTGACGCCCGCATCACTTGGTCGCGCAAGTCAATGAAAATCTCATACTCCAACTCTTTTGCGCGATCGTCGGCGGAGAGAACTTTTTCTTCGTACTCTTTTAGTTCTGGTGTGATGTACCGCTCGGCGTTCTTGAGTGTCTGTTTGCGCGAGTATTCTATGGGGACCTTGTCTCGGTGAGCATTGGTCACCTCGAGGTAGTATCCAAACACCTTGTTGAAGCCAACCTTGAGGCTGGTGATCCCGGTTCGCTTCGCTTCAGCCGCCTGATACTCGGCAATCCACTGTTTGCCGCCGGCGGCAAGAACCCGAAACGGATGAAGCCGCCCTCTCGTGCCGTAAGCGGGCAGTCTGCCTCGAGTGCATCGTCCAAGCGTTGGCAGAGCTCCGGACACAAGTCGAGGCGATCGTCGAGTTCTCGCAACAATTCGCTTTCGTACGATTCCAGCAGCATCTTAGTTTCGGGCAATTTCAGCAGCGATATAGAGACGCAACGAAGATCACGAGGTGAGGCACGGCCTGTCGTGACCCGAGCCAGTAGACGCTCGAGATCGTAGATTCCTTTCAACGCGATATGCAGTCGCTCGCGTTCTGTTTCCGCTTGAAGCAATTCCGAGACGGCATCCAATCGAAGATCGATGGCCTTCGTGTCCGTGAGAGGATTGGCTAACCAATCAGCCAGGAGCCGAGACCCCATTGGCGTTGCAGCGCGGTCAATAACACTCAACAACGACCCCTTGCGGCTTCCATCACGCATCGTTCGATTCAATTCGAGGCTGCGTCTAGTCGCAACGTCAATCTCCAAGGAGTCACCAGCGTGATGAGGAATGAGCCGGTCAATATGATCTAAAGATACACGCTGAGTCTCCTGGAGATAATCGAGGATTGCACCCGCTGCACGAATCGCTAGTCGGTCGTCTTCCTCGAATCCAAAGCCCTCGAGACTCTTCGTATCAAAGTGTTTAGCTAATGACGCCTCAGCACCTTCCCGCGAAAACGTCCATGCTGGCCGCGTCGTCTGCATCGCATCTGGAGCACTCTGTTGCCACGCCGTATCGTCGGGCGACACATCGTCGGAAATCAGACATTCGGCTGGCAGGAGTCGAGCCAATTGATCGGCCAACTCTCGGTCCCCGAACACGCCTGCCTGAAACCGACCGGTTGACATGTCACACCAGGACAGACCAACCCTTCCTCCATCTCGTTCGGTCTCCGCCCCGCGTTGAGGTGGCCAGCAGATCGCGGCGAGAAAATTGCTTTCCCGCGGATCTAATAAACTGTCATCGGTGATCGTCCCGGGTGACACAACGCGGACGACCTCGCGTTTTACCAGTCCCTTCGCCTCCTTGGGATCCTCGACCTGTTCGCATACCGCCGCGCGAAAACCACTGCAGATCAGCTTTCCAAGGTATCCGTCCAATTGATGGTGCGGAAAGCCGGCCATCGGTATCGGATTTTCACCCTTGTCGCGACTGGTCAAGGTCAAGCCAAGAATGGACGATGCCGTCTTCGCGTCTTCGTGAAAGAACTCATAGAAGTCGCCCATGCGGAACAGCAGCAATGCATCGCCACACGCTTTTTTCGCCTCTTCGTATTGCTGCATCATTGGAGTGGCCATAGCCACGAATGGTAGCAGCGAGTCACCGAACTGTGGAGGGGACAAGAAGCTCAAAAACAGTTCGGCCAGAGACTCATTGTGAAAACTGAATTGCATCCGCCGGCTGCCCGCGAACGAAATTGAAAACACCTCCTGGCCATTGCCTGCACACGGCACATGCCTCAGTGAAGAGGCTATGTCACAAATTCGTCCCCACCGTCGTCGCCGGCCTGGTGCCCGGTCTGAATGTCTCCCGACTCCTCCAATGTGCGGACCGCATCTACTATTTGCTGCTGGACACCTTCGACATCGGCTAAGCGAACGGACCCCAGGAACTCCATTTCTTCAACCAGCATTTGCGAGGCCCGTTTGGATATATTTCCAAGGACCTTCTCTTTGAGTTCCGAACTGGCGCCCTTAAGTGACATCGCCCACTGCGGCGTTTCCACGTTTCATAATAACGTTTGAATGTCCTTGTCCGTCAGCTTTGCAACGTCCTCGAAGACGAACATCAAGCGACGAATTTCCTCGACGAGGACTGGCTCATCTTCCGACAGCGAGTCGAGAATGGACCTCTCAGTGCTGCGGTCGGTCACATTCAATATCTCGGCCACTGCGGGTGTCCCACCAGCGTTCTCGAACGACTGACTCATTAGGCTCTTCATTCGCGACTCAAGTCCTGCCTCGACCTGAGCAATCACCTCGGGGTCCGTTTGGCCCATTTTGGCAACTCGTTGGACAACGGCTATTTGGGCATCGGCCGGCAACCCCGTCAGAATCTCCGATCCGATCCCAGGCGGTAGATGGGAGAGAATCAAGGCGATCGTCTGCGGGTGTTCGTCCATTAAGAAATTGAGGACCAATGTCGGATCGACATTGCGCAAGAAACCAAACGGAACAGCTGCAATCGACTGACGGAGATTGTCGAGGGTCCCAACCGCGTCGTCACCATGGGCCTCTTTGACGAGTTGCTGTGCCAGGTCAAGACCGGCCGTTGTGGCCAGATTGTTCGGATTCTCGTCTGTAAACTCGAGAATGACTTGTTCTTGCTCGGAACCGGAAACCGTCCCCAGCTGGGCCATTTCGATGCCAACCTGCTCCACTTGCGATGGATTCAAGCGGTGCAGTACGGACGCGGCTGTCTCTTTTGGAAGCGCAGTCAACAAGACGGCAGCCTTGCGGATGTTCATGGGTCCCTGTCCCTTAATAAGTCGTGCCGCCACCGTGGCGTGGTCCTTCGATTTGTATGATGTAACCATGAGGCGATTTGGGGGGTTCTCGCCGACTAGCCGTGCCCGCTATACTCGCCGTGCCTTCGTTTCGTGCCCCAGAGACCAGAAAATGTCCTCTTGGCGTAGCCTGTATCCGTTTAAGTCGGAGTACTTTGCGGTGAACGATGCGCGAATGCACTACGTCGACGAGGGACAAGGGCGCCCCCTTTTAATGGTGCACGGGAACCCCACATGGTCGTTCTATTATCGCCGTCTAATTTCCGAATTTCGCGGACAATACCGTCCGATCGCGATTGATCATGTCGGTTGCGGTCTCAGCGACAAACCGGCTCAATACGGTTACCAGCTGGAAGACCGAATTGACGACTTGGCCACCTTTGTCGAAGCCAAGGACCTGCAAAACGTCACTTTGCTGGCTCACGATTGGGGCGGTGCCATTGGACTTGGGGCTGTCTTACGCTGTCCAGAGCGGTTTTCCCAATTGGTGCTCTTCAATACCTCGGCTTTCCCACCACCATTTATCCCCAAGAGAATCGCCGCTTGCCGACTTCCTTTTCTGGGTACCCTCGCAATGCGAGGCTTGAATCTCTTTGCCCGGTCAGCGCTGTGGATGGCGGTCGAAGATCGCCGCAGCTTGCCTGCCGATGTGCGGCAGGGCTTGCTCGCACCCTATGACTCCTGGGCGAACCGAATCGCGATCGATCGGTTCGTCAAAGACATCCCCCGTCGCTCAGATCCCACCTGGGATACGCTGGCAACGCTCGAGCGTGGGCTAGCTTCATTGGACCAACCGTGCATTCTGATATGGGGCATGAAAGACTGGTGCTTCAACACAACCTGTCTCGAGCGTATGCAGCAATTGCTGCCGCATGCCCAAACGCACCCCATTGCGAACGCCGGTCATTACATCGTTGAAGAGGCGGCCGACGAAATCATTGAAGTGCTTCAATCGTTCTTGCCATCCGCCACGAATTAGCTCCCAGTTTTTGTACTCCTGAGGAATTTCAGCAAGATGACGAGTCAAGCGACATCGCCGCTCTCATTGCGGGAACTCGTCACGATCGCATGCCTTGCGGAAATCACAGCACCCAAGCCAGGAAATGTCCATCGCGGCGCCGACTTCGAAGATACAACTTTTGGCGATTTCGCAATCAGCGCGGTTGTAATTGGCGATGTGATCGCATCATCGTCGGCCGGAATTGGTGAGGCTGTCTACCGAGCCGTTGCGCGAACCCAACACTACGTCGGCCAGAATACAAATCTTGGCATCGCATTGCTACTTGCCCCGCTTGCAGCCGTGTCGAATCCCGATGATTTGCGAAACGGCCTCAGCAACGTACTCAAAGAGTTAACCGCACACGATGCAAATCGGGTCTACCAGGCAATTCGAATCGCTGCTCCTGGCGGATTGGGCAACGCTTCGCGATGGGATGTGAACCAGGAGGAAATGCCGTCGTGTCTGTTGTCGGCAATGCGTGAAGCGGCTGATCGTGATGCGATCGCCCGCCAGTTTACGACTGGTTTCCAAGATGTGTTCACAATCGCCGACTGGTTGGCGGAAATGGAAGATGCTGAAGCATCGTCGCGAATCGTCCGTGCCCATGTGCGGTCGATGGCGACTTGGGTTGATACCCTTATTCTGAGAAAGTGCGGACAGACTGTGGCCGATCAGGCCAAACAACGAGCGCAAAAAGCCCACGAAGCGAAGAAACTCGGCGACGAGGCCTACTGGAATGCGGTCGGTGACCTGGATTTCTGGCTTCGCGGCGATGGGAACCGGCGAAATCCCGGTTCAACAGCAGATCTCATCTGTGCTGCGGTTTTTGTCTTACTACGAGATGGTCGACTCCAGCCTCCAATCTTGTAAATGCGATCGCCCGACATAATCAGCCGAACAACGAGTAGATGCCATGGACACGTATACCGTTCGTCTTGAGAAAGATGAGCTCACGTTTAGTGCGGCACATTTCATCACCTTTGCTGGGAATGTGTGCGAACGACTGCACGGTCACAATTACGGGTTGGTCGCCGAGATCACCGGACCGCTGGACGAAAACGAGTACGTCGTGGATTTCATTGCTCTCCGCGACGGACTCAAGTCCATTGTGTCGGATCTGGATCATCACATGCTTCTGCCCACCACGCATGCCGCACTCGCGGTGCGCACCGAAGGGACTGAAGTTCATGTTGATTTTCAAGGTGAAAAGCGTTGGGTGTTTCCCGCCGAAGACTGTCTGCTGCTTCCCGTTTCAAATACGACGGCCGAGCGATTGGCTCAGTACATCGGCCAACGACTACTGGCCATTCTCGGCGACATTCCACTCACCAGAATTCGCATCGCCGTCGACGAAAATCATGGACAGTGGGCGAGTTGGGAAAGAGATGTACCTTAGTGGTGCACCGTCTTGGTAGACATGCAAACGAGAGTTATGGCCAATCCTCGCCGCCCGGATTCCAGGGGTGGCAACGGCATATCCGTATCATCCCCTTACAGGAGCCGCGTAGTGCTCCATACTTCTGCACGGCGAGCACAAAATACTGGCTGCACGAGGGATGGAAACGGCAATTATTTCCTAACCAAGGACTGACAACCCATTGATAGCAGCGCACACCAAAGATCACGAGCTGCGCAGGAAAACGCATGACCAGCTGCAGCAATTGCCAACGGCTAGCCATCAGTTCGCTCCAAATGTCGAGCGATCCGTTGCGCAAGTAGCGGTAACGAACTTGCAATGAGGTCGAAGTCGCACGTGGCGCCCTTGCGCGGGCGGACAACCAGGTCTAGTCCCTGTGGAAGCCGATCATAGGCCAAGCGGAAAACTTCTCGAATCCGACGTTTCCAGCGATTTCGTTCTACGGCATTGCCAACCTTGCGAGAAACTGAAAGTCCCAACCGAGTCGTTTCGCCACGACAGCCGCGAACCACCAGGACCTCATCGGCAACGTAAACATTCGACTGGTACACTCGATCAAATTCGGCCCTTTTTCGAATTCGTTTCTCGCGACCGAAACGGTGGCTGGTGGGGTCTACCATCGCAAGTCACGACGCGGATCCGGGCTGGATGTATGTTTGGCGAACGCGTTCAACAACCGACGCCCCTCCTCGTCCAAGTCGGACGGCACAACGACGCGAAAAACGGCGAACAAGTCGCCACTACCTTGATCGGTTTCAACTCCGTATCCTTTCACGCGAAGTTTCTCGCCGCTCGATTTTCCCGCAGGCACGGTCAGTGTGATGGTTCCACGTGGGGTAGGAAGGTCGATTTTCGTACCCAACGTCGCCTCGAACATGGTTAGCGGCACATCCACTTCCAGGTGAATCCCTCGTCGCCGATAACATGGGTGCGGTGCGACCTTTACGGGAATCAACAAATCAACGCGACCGTTTTCGCCCCGCCTCCCCTTGCCTCGCAAACGAATCTTCTTCCCGTCCTCAATGCCCGCCGGAATCTTGACCGTCAAAGTCTCTTGACTGCCATTCGCTTGGCTGACCGCAACTTGCGTTTCGCCTCCTTTGATGGCGGTCTCAAATGAGATCGTGATTGGGGCGAGTTGCCGGTCGTTTGACGTTGAACGGCCACCTTGCCGTCCCCGGCTTCTAGACCGACGCCCTGCAGTGCCGCGAAACAGGTCATCAATCCCCGAACCACCCATCGACGAGAACAACTCTTCCAGATCGAGATCATGAAATTCAGCACTACGCCCGCCGCCCCGATGAGGACCGGCGGACTTGGCCGCTTGAGCATACGCCGCAAACTCGTGACCGTATTGGTCGTATAGCTTCCGCTTCTCTGGTGCGCTGAGCACTTCGTACGCTTGCTGGACCTTCTGGAATTTCTCCTTCGCCAACCGGTCATCAGGATTCATGTCCGGATGGTACTTTGCAGCCAGTTTCCGGTAGGCGCGCTGGATTTCATCCCCAGAGGAGGAGCGAGGAATTTCCAAGATTTTGTAGTAGTCTTCCATGGATCTCACAGTGGGGTCAACCGAATTACGTGCACCCTATTCTAGGTGCTGTCCATCGGTTGCTTCAAGTTACGTTCATTAGCAAAAGAGTGTTGGAAAAATATCTCGCCTCACTCCTAAGCCATATTTCCGATTCCCAGAGGCGGAATACTGCAGGTAGCCTCGCCATCTGTCACGCACCTCGATGTCCGAACTTTCGCAGATTTCTGGGTAAGTAGGGCACGCCTCGATCATTCGGCATCCCCTCTCACCGTGATCACGGCATTTGCCGTCGAGAGGAATGTCCCAGCGATTTACCCAGAGTTTTGCTGTGATGCCACAAATTTGAAGAATTTGCGGCCTAAACAACCAACTTGACCGCGCCGTTGCGCAGAGCTACGTATAGAGAGGCCCGGCGGAGGCTGTAGACCGGTTGTATATTGTCTTTGCTTGACGACGCACGGCATCATCCCAGGTCTCGAACATTCATCTGGAGTTCATCATCGCCATGTGCACTTTCATACCACGTGGGTTGTTCGCCTTCACGTTGTTGCTTATGGCGGCTCTGCCTAACCCTGTCACGGCACGTACGGGCCAGCTACGGCTGCGTGTCGTCGATCAGACGACGGGTGAAGCAATTCCCGTACGAATGCACCTCAAGAACAAACGCGGTCGCGCCATTGTGCCGAAGGGTATGGTGTCGTGGAAAGACCATTTCGTCGTGCCGGGCATCGTCACGTTTGAATTGTCTCCAGGGAACTATACGTTCGTGATGGAACGAGGCCCCGAGTATCGCGTTCGTTACGGTTCGTTTGAGCTGAAATCCGGTGCAACGGATTCTAAACAGGTCGACATGGTCCGAATTGCAGAGCTCAAGAAAGAGGGATGGTGGTCAGGTGAACTGCATATCCACCGCCCCTTGAAGGATATTGAATTATTGATGCGGGCCGAAGATTTGCATGTGGGCCCAGTCATTACCTGGTGGAACGAACGGAATCTATGGCAGGGACAAGACCTACCCAAGCAAGTGGTGCGAAATTTTGATGGCGACCGTTACTATCAAACGATGGGTGGTGAAGACGAACGTGGCGGCGGTGCCTTGATGTACTTCAATCTAAAGCAACCATTGGCCATCAGTGGATCGCAACGTGAATATCCCTCATCGGTGGTGTACCTAATGCAAGCGGCCGCCGAAGAGGACGTCCACATCGATATTGAAAAACCATTTTGGTGGGACATGCCGATTTGGCTTGCCACTGGCAAAGTCGATTCCATTGGAATCGCACACAATCACATGTGGCGCGACGGCACGCTGAGCGATGAAGCTTGGGGCAAGCCTCGTCCGAAATCCGGCTACCCTGCGCCCCAAGGAAACGGTCGTTGGACACAGCACATTTACTATCAGGTACTGGAGGCCGGCTTGCGGATTCCGCCTTCAGCCGGCAGCGCATCTGGTGTGCTTCCCAACCCGGTCGGATACAACCGGGTCTACGCGCATGTCGATGGCGACTTCACCTACGACAAATGGTGGCAGAGCCTAAAGGCGGGCCGGGTGTTTGTCACGAATGGTCCCTTGTTGCGGGCATCCATTGAAGGCAAGCTCCCAGGGCATGTATTTTCTAGCAACAAGTCACTCTCACTTCAGATTGCCCTCAACCTCGCGACGCGAGAGAAGATCGAATATCTTGAGATCATCAAAAATGGCAGGGTGGAGCACGAAATACGCCTGAGCGACGTGGCAAGAAACAACGGCAAGTTGCCTGAAGTCGAGTTTCAGGAGAGTGGGTGGGTGATCGTTCGCGCTGTTACAAACGAATCCAAGACGTTCCGCTTTGCTTCCACTGGCCCTTTCTACGTTGAGATCGGGCAGCAGCCACGCATCAGCCGTAAAGCCGTTCGTTTCTTCCAAGAATGGGTCGACGAGCGAGCCAAAATGATCAATCTCGACAACGAACAGCACCAGGCCGAGGTCATGCACCACATCGAGCGAGCGATGGACTTCTGGGATCGACGGCAGCGAAACGCCACCGCTGAATGACTAGACTACGGCTAATGGATCGGTCGTCGACCTACCACCACGTGCGGAGTCCGATCATTACGGTGTCGTGCTCGCGAGCACCCGTGTTGAGGAAGTCATAACCGACGAACGACTCGGCGAACCGCCAGTTGGCGCCAATGCTGAGCCTCCCGTGAAAAAGATCGTCGCTCGACAGGCTCCCATAGTCGAGCACGCCTGACAGGACCCACGGTTTTCCTACGAAGATGTCCGCTCCATACGTGAAGTTAAAACCGACGTCAGTCGACATGGGATCATCGAGCCAGTTCATCCCGATGCCAGTCCACCACTGAGCGTGATGGCTCTGGCCAAATCGGAAGATCACGTTGACGTCCCCGACCAAGAAATCATCGATCGGCATCCCGCGATGATCATGCTCATCGAACCAATGGATCTCGCTATCGACGCCCCAACGGGACGTCGTCTCCAAATGCAGGTTGGCGCCAATACGAGCCACACTGTCGAAATCATAGCCGTATTCGCCGCTCAAACGGAGTGAGTACGTCCATGGCTCAAAAGTAGGATCCCCTTCCAATCGCATGAACCCGCCGCCATCTTCGTACGGGTATTTTTGAAAATACCCTGTCGCCCCATCGTCATGGATCACAGCCGGAGGCCCCCAAAAGGGACTTGTAAAGCCGACAGCCGCTGCCAGCAGCCCAAACAGAGTCAAGTCTGACTTGAATTCATCCCACTCCTCGTCTTCGTCCTTTTCCTCGTGGAAGTGAAAATGGACATCGCCAGCTCGAAGTCCTTCCGGAAACAGCGCCAACACGATCACAATAATCGCCGTACAGAGGAAACGAAAACATAGATCGCTCGACGATCCGAAAGAAAAACCGCATGGGAGCAAAGAATGTCGATCGACGATCATTGATCAAGTCCTCTTCAAAAAACCCTCAAACAAAGAGTCGTTAGCAAGTCGGCTCTGGATGCGTCAATACGAGTCGCGAGTGTATATCGTTCTGCGAGGGAGCCGCCATTTCCGCATCTTACCCTGCCTCTCCACTTCGCCAGTCGATCCGGACACGATACCCAATTGGGATTGACTCCAAAGCTCCCGATCCTTAGGGTCTCGCCACCTTGAATTCTGTAGCGCATCGTTTGCGCTCAGTTGGCAGCATCAAGTACGGAATTGGCGATGCCTGGTTCGCGCAGGAGCGGGAAAATGTTGAGTGGGAACAAGCGAGTTGGATTATGCTCTGGCCTTCAACTCGGCATTTGTGTCTTTGTAACCATCGCAGTGGGATGTGTTGGCAATCCATTCTCGACGTTTCGAGGACAGACTCCCGAGCGAAGTTTCGAGGACCTGGAGTCCGACGGACTAACTCTCGTTGGCGAACTGACGATTCCAACAGGAATGACCAACACGATGGTTCGTGGAGTTGGCTTGGTTACCGGTCTAAGACAGACTGGTGGAAATCCTCAGCCAAGCGGCTACAGGGAACAGCTTCTCAACGAGATGGCGGCCTATGACGTTAGTGATCCGAACGGAGTTCTAGCATCCAAAGGCACAGCCTTGGTAACCGTTCATGGCTACATGTATCCTGGAATACAGCGTGGCGACCGATTTGACATCTACATCAATATTCCCAAACGATCGGACACGACAAGCCTGCGAAAAGGCAAGTTGCTTGTCACGCCATTGAAAACGACCGCTGTAATGAACAACTCGATTCGCGAAGGCCACGTCGATGCAAAGGGCGGAGGTTGGGTCTTGGTTGACGCAGTGTTTGAGAATAGTGACAACGAGAAACAGCTCATCCAAGGGCGAGTCCTAGGCGGCGGCATCTGTCGAAAAAGCCGTTCGCTGGGCCTACGCGTAAAGCAAGGGTCGGCGTCCATTGCGGCTAGCACAATCATTAGCAATGCCGTCAACCTGCGGTTTTCCTACTTCGTTGGCAGTCAGCGGAAGGGCGTTGCCGATCCGAAAACACCTGGGATTATCGAACTTTCGGTCCCGACAAAGTATCGACACAACGTGCAGCGGTACATGCGAGTGGTGCGGGCTATTCCGCTTCGAGTCTCCCCGACAGATCGCCTGTTGCTCCTGAATGAGCTTGAATTAGAACTACTTGAACCGACCTCCACCGCGCAAGCAGCTCTGAAACTTGAGGCTCTAGGCGAAGAATCGATCGACGTTCTGCGGCGGGGTGTTGAATCGGATGAAATCGAGGTTCGTTTTTATTCAGCGGAGGCTCTGGCCTATCTTGATGACGAGCACGTCGCTCCCGTACTCGCTCAGATTGGTGCCCAAGAACGCGCCTTCCGTTGGCACGCACTTGCAGCGCTTGCCGCCATTCGACACGTATCATCCTACGAAGCTCTAACCCAACTGCTCAACCACCCCTCCGCGGAGACTCGTTACGGCGCATTTCGAGCGATGAAAGCTCGCAATCCTCGTGATCCTCTGGTTCGAGGCCAGGTTTTGGATGGAAAATTCATCTTGCACGAATTGCCCGATGGGGGAGAACCGATGGTGCATTTCGCCAACTCACGCGCCTCTGAAATTGTCCTGTTTGGAAGTCAACAGCGGCTGCACACTCCAAACTTCCTGTTCGTCGGGCCGCGGATCATGATTAAACGACTGGACGACGAAAAAGTACGTGTGATCCGATTCACTCCGGGTGAAGAGGATGAAGAACTGGTCACATCAAATCGGCTGGGAGATGTTGCTCGAACCATCGTGGAATTGGACGGTGGATACGAGGAAGTGTACCAAGCCTTCCGTTCCGCCAAATTGACCGGAAAACTAAACTCTCGTCTGGAGGTGGATAGACAGGCACGGGCGGGTCGAAAGTTCGATCGTGACACGTCAGAATCGGATGGGCGATTCCGAGCGGCCAATCCGGTACCTGGCCTCTACAGTGCTTCCCCTGCTCCCGATGACGATGAAAAGGACGACGACTTTATTGACTCCACCTTCTCACCGGAACCCGATCGCGGGTTTTTTGGTAGAATTAAAGCCCTGGTTTCCCGCGAAGATTCCATCGATTAGCCCAGCTGGAAGAAATTCCATTCTGAATCTGGCTTGGCGACAGGATCTGTGGGAGAATTGGTCTTTCAATCGTACGGCTCCCACTCTCCATTCTCGCGTTCCCTCTCTGGCATTCCGTCCTACATGCTCAAGGCTCTAGAACTATACGGCTTCAAGAGTTTCGCTGACAAAACTCGGTTCGATTTCCCGGCCGGAATCACGGTAGTCGTGGGACCAAATGGCTCGGGAAAGTCCAATATTGTCGACGCCATCAAATGGGTCTTGGGCGAACAGAGTGCGAAGAGCCTCCGCGGCAAGGAAATGGCTGACGTCATCTTCAAGGGATCGGGTGAGGGTGGCAATCGTCGAGTGATGAATGCCGCGGAAGCGACGATCATTTTCGACAATTCGGATCAACGCATTCCGGTCGACAGCCCGGAAGTTCATGTATGTCGCCGCGTTTACCGTAGTGGTGAGGGTGAATACCTGATCAATGGGCAACCCTGTCGGTTGAAGGACATCCGCGATCTATTTCGCGGAACTGGCGTGGGAACTGACGCCTACAGCTTGATCGAACAGGGCAAAGTAGACCGACTGTTGCAGGCGTCGACCAAGGACCGTCGGGCGATCTTCGAAGAGGCGGCGGGGATCAGCCGATTCAAAGCCAAGAAGATTGAAGCTCAACGCCGTCTGGGTCGCGTCGAGCAGAACCTGCTTCGCTTGTCCGATATCGTCGACGAAGTGGACAACCGCCTGAAAAGCATCCGTTCACAGGCCGGCAAAGCAAAACGCTACCGTGAATACAGCGATCGGCTGCAACAACTGCGAACACACGTCGGAATGTGTGATTGGCGGCGGTTTTCCGAAGAATTAGAAACAGTCGATGCGAAACGACAGGACGCTCAGGAAGAGGCTGAAGTCCTCTTGCGGGAGGTGGAGCAACACGAATCGCGATGCGAGCAAATCGAGACAGAATTGGCGGAGGGCGAGCAGGAGCTAGTTCAACTGGAGAATTCCCGCAGCGAGTGTAGTGACCTGATCGCCAGACTAGAGTCCAAAGTTCAATTCGAACGTCAGCGCGTAAACGACTTGGACGAAGAAGCCATTCTCCATCGAGCCCAAGTCGTCGCAATGACCGGCAAAGCAGGTGACCTCCAGAGCCGCGTGCATGAGGTGGAAGATGCCTGGGTGGCGTCACGAGAGTCCTGCCGAGAACAACGGCAAAAGACGGAAACGGTTCAAGCTAGCTTTACAGAATTGGATCATTCGGTTGCAACCGCCCGTCAACAGACGGAAGTGCTTCGCACTCAGCACACGCAGTGCCTCCGTGAAGCAGGTGGTGTCGATCGCGATGTTTCTCAACTCGCAACACGCAAAGAAACGAACGACCGATCGCTGGAACAGCAATCCGAACGACTGCTGGCCCTTGAAACGAAACTGGCACAACGACAACAAGAATTGAAATCCTTACAAGGTGCGGAATTGGAGCTTGTCGCGGCGATTCAAGAGAAGGCGGAGCTCATTGAGGAGACGCAGAACCAAATTGCTGAGAGTCGGCGACTGATCGCTCGTCGCCAGGAAGATTTAGCCGTCCTCCGCGGACGACGAGAATCGATGCTCGAGAGAATCTTAATTCTCGAAGAACAAGAAGCCACACGTGAAGGCGTCTCTCCCGGCGTGCAACAAGTCTTAAGTGACGCCGCATCCCAAAACCGGTTTAACGAGATCCGGGGTCTCGTTGCTGACAACATCAATGTTGACGTCCAGTTTGCTGCATTGATCGATGCCGCATTATCGTCAGCGGCACAATGTTTGGTTGTCGCCAGCGCCAATGAATTTGCTTGGATTACAACAGAATTCGAACTGAAAGGGCGTGTCGACCTCTTTCCACTTGACTCTTTGAATGGGCCTCGCCCAAGAGCCCGCAGCATCGACAACGACCCGCGACTCATCGGTCGCGCTGACCAGCTCGTGCAATGTTCAGAAACGATCCGCCCACTTATCGAACAACTGCTAGGCACCACCTATCTGTTGGATGCCGAACTGCCTCAGCTAATGGAGTTGCGAGCCGAACATGTCGACCTAACACTGGTCAGCCGGGAGGGTGATGTACTTTCCCCATCCGGTGCGATCTCTCTAGCAAGCCGCCAAGCCGCTCCTGGTTTGGTCTCTCGCCGCAGTGAACTCGCTTCTTTAAGAGACTCGCTGATTCGTGTAAACGACCGAATTTCAGCGTCGGATCATGAAGTCGGACAGCTACGAGAAAATGTCGTCCAACAGGAGGTTGTCCTCCGCCGGTTGTCGGACCTGTACGAGCGGCTACGCGACCGACTCTCCGATCAACGTGTCCAATGTCGAACTCTTGAACAGCAAGTCGAGACGGCTGATTCCGAAATCGCTCAAGTAGCCAGTGAATGCACGACTCTCAAAGTGGTGACTCAACAAGACGCGGAACATTTGGCCGAACTGGGCCAACGCCAAGAAGAACTCTCCAATGAGCTTTCCGACCTTGAGGCAGAGCTGGACCTCCACAACCATGAAGTCGACGAAAACGACGCCCAACGACGCGTCTTGCAGGCGGACCTGCACGCCGCGGCAGTTGAACTCGCCAAGCGGGAACAGCGATTTCAAACGTTGGACGCGCAACGATTGCAGTTAGAACGGGATACTCAAGAGCGGTCGTCGGCGGTGGAAGAAGCACAACTTGCCATGCAACGGTGTTTTGAGCGACGCAGCATTTCAGAACTCGGCATTCTTGTCGCCACATCGGGTTGTGCGGAAGAGTATCTCCGTTTGGAACAGTTCCAAAGTCAGATTGCTGCCGGACAAATCAGTCGACAACAGGGGCGCGAAGAAAGATCCGTCGCGCAAAAAACACTGCAGAAGTTACGAAAACAACTCAAACAGTTTGAGGAGATCTTGCACCGCTGCGAACTGGAACAGTCTCGCATACAGCATGAGCGAGACACATTGGTCGAGCGACTTCGCGACGATTATGGCATCAATCTTGAACGCCGAGATCTGACGACCGAAGACGAAGAGGAGATCGCCGAACGCGTGTCGATCGAAGTCGAAATTCACGAGCTGCGGCGAAAAATCAGTAACATTGGTGCTGTGAACATGGAGGCACTCGACGAGCTAGACGACCTCGAAGATCGCTTCAATACGCTATCACGGCAGTACGAAGACTTGGTAAATGCTAAAGACGCTTTGGAACGGATCATTTCACGGATCAACGCCGATAGCCGGCGATTGTTCGTGGAAACACTCGAAGCGATCCGCACGAATTTCCAGAGCCTCTATCGCAAAGCGTTTGGCGGCGGGACCGCTGACATCGTGCTCGAAGAAGGCGTCGACGTGTTGGAAGCTGGAGTGGAGATCCTGGCAACTCCACCCGGAAAACCGAGTTTTGACAACTCACTGTTGAGTGGTGGCGAGAAAGCGCTTACGGCGGTGGCTTTGCTCCTGGCCATTTTTCAATTTCGACCCAGTCCGTTTTGTGTTCTCGATGAAGTCGATGCGCCTTTCGACGAAGCCAACATCGGACGATTCGTCGATGTGCTCCGCGAATTCTTGGGTTGGACCAAATTCGTCGTCGTCACCCACTCGAAACAGACAATGACCGCCGCTAACACTATCTATGGAATCACCATGCAGGAATCCGGCATCTCCAAACGTGTCTCCGTGCGATTTGAAGACGTTTCCGAAGACGGACATATTCTTCAGGATGCAGTGGACCGGGAGTTGCCAAAGGACGAAGTGGCGTGAAACTGCTGGTCGTCCGTTTCCCCAGTGGCAAAAGTGACATTCCGCGGCGGACGAGTCGGCGTAATCTCAATGTGTCAACAGAGGAAATTCCAGCTCGACTCTCGCTGGAGGTTGCCAGCGCACGGCCCCACCTCGTTGGACTTGTACCCGTAGAGCAGCAGAGAGCTCTCGGAATCGAGACCGCTCTTTGGCCGCCATATCGGATGCTTCGAGTGGGTCAAGCTCAAGATTGTAGAGTTCCAATGGCGCGAACGGACTATTTTGAAGCAGTTTCCAGGGGCCTCGCCGCATCGCATTAATCGTCAATCCGCCATATCGATCACCGCCTTCACGACGGTGAAAGAACAAATCGCGGGGCATTGAATGAGTAGGTTTCCCCAACCACTCAGATAACAACGAACGCCCGTCAATCGGATGGTTGATCGTCGCGTTGGCAGCGTCGCAGATGGCTGGGTAAAGGTCCATTGTGATCCCGCGGGCATTCGACGTGCTTTCCGCCGGGATCTGGCCCGGCCAAACCGCACAGAACGGGACTTTTAGTCCTCCTTCGTAAACGCTCTGTTTACCGTCGCGAAGTCTCCCATTTCTTGCTCCAACACTTAGCTGCCCACCGTTATCGGATGTGAAAATGACTAGCGTATCGTTTGACTCGCCGCAGGCCTTCAAACAATCCACGACCTTTCCAATTCCATCGTCCATCTGCTCGATGAGCGCTACCAACTTGGCTCGTTGTAATGAGATCCCCGGCTCGCGGCGTTGTACTTTCTCGAGCCATTCCTCGGGCGGCTGTATAGGTAAAGAAAAAACGGAGCGTCGACCTTTGATGCCTGCCGGATGTAGTCGCATGCCCAGTCGGTAAACAAGTCCGTGGCGTGTCCCTTGGGATCGATGGTCTGCTCCTCAAGTCGCATGTAGTTGTGACCGTGACGGCGGTGGTGGTAGTAGTCGTCCATCATGTCGCCCAGAAAACCATGGAAGTGGCCGAAGCCACGATTCGTCGGGCGACTCGCTACATCCAGCCCCAAGTGCCACTTACCGACCAGAGCGGTTTGGTACCCCACCTTCGCTAAGACCTGTGGCAACAGAATAACGCTTGGATCCAAGTACCCCCAGCTATTCTTCGAATTGGTTCGAATCACACCGGGCACCCCCACGAGTTCTGGGTAACGCCCCGACATCAACGATGCTCGGGTCGGCGAGCAAACGGGACAGTTGGCATAAAACTCGTCCATCCGTACGCCACGAGTGACCAATTCGTCGATCCGCGGACTGTGCAAATCGGTCGCCCCATAGCAGGAGAGGTCTCCATAACCAAGATCGTCGGCCAGAATTACGATGATGTTTGGCCGATCGGCCGCCAACAACACGGGTGCGGTAAAGGAGGACCAGCAGAGCAATAGCCAACAACAATATGTGCGAATCATGCAAAAAGGACCTTATTTCGGCGACACAAAAACAATCAATCGATGCGCATTTTTCAGGCGAGTTGTTGCTTGTGGCCGCAGTGTGGAAAATAATCTATGTTTCGAATCGCTGCACGACGTCAAACCGATCTATCGTACACGAGGAAGATGAGGAATTCACCATGAGCAAGCAACTACAAAGTCGTAGCGACACAATCATGCCAACATCGTCCCGACGGAGTTTTCTCGCAGCCTCTGCTGCGGCTGCTACCGTCTTGGTTAGCAAAGCGGCTTCCGGGCGAGACTACAGCGATAGCGCCGCGCCCGTCCGTTACCCAGACCCGGATATCGTGTCGTTGGATCCGAGGTTCGATAAGTACAAACTCGGCAACACGCCGATTCGGCGAATCTATCACAGCAAGGAGATGTTGTGGGCCGAAGGGCCAGCCTGGAATGGAGTGGGCCGATATCTGATTTGGAGCGACATTCCCAATAACATCCAGATGCGGTGGCTAAACGAAGATGGCCACGTCACCAAATTTCGCCACCCGTCGGGAAATAGTAACGGCAACACGTTTGACTACCAAGGACGACAGATTTCATGCGAACATGGCAATCGTCGAGTCGTACGGTACGAGTACGATGGCCGAATCACCGTACTCGCCAACAGCTACAACGGCAAGCAGTTCAACGCACCCAACGATGCCGTGGTCCATCCCGACGACGGAGCGATCTGGTTCACCGACCCAGGTTATGGCAGCCTGATGAACTATGAAGGAAACAAGGCGTCCAGTTCATCGCCGCAACCGTATCAGAAAGAAGCGATCTATCGCATCGACGCTCAAACGGGAAAACTGACACAGGTTACCGATGATATTTTCAAACCGAACGGCCTCTGCTTTTCACCGGACTACAAGAAACTGTATGTGGCCGATACGGGCGCGAGTCACTACGATGATGCGCCAAAAAACATCCGTGTTTGGGATGTCGTCAACGGGACTTCGCTAAAAAATGGTCGCGAGTTCACGTCTACGACGCTAGAAGTGAAGGGTGAGAACGTCGCCGGAATGGCCGACGGGATTCGCGCGGACAAGGACGGGAACATTTGGGCGAGTGCCGGGTGGGTCGGAGACGGCTATGACGGGGTCCACATTTACGCTCCCAATGGTGACCGCATCGGCCAGATCCTGCTACCAGAAATCTGCTCAAACGTCTGTTTTGGAGGTCCTAAAAGAAATCGTCTCTTCATGACGGCCAGCACGTCCGTTTACGCCGTGTACGTCGAAACCCAAGGGGCGCACATAACTTGATTGGCAGCGAACAAGACAAAATCCGGGCCGATGTCGATCGTTGATTGTCTGTCATCATTTAGCCGCAATACGTATTTCTGAATGAATGTCGCAGGTGGCTCAATGGCTCGATATGTGTTCACCCTGTTGTTTGTCCTGGCCATGGACGGTTCTCCATTAGATGCACAGTCGACACCGAAGAAGATTGTCCTGATTGCCGGCAAACCGCCCCATCCTGTCGGGATGCATGAATTCAATGCGGGCGTACAGCTGCTAGCCAAATGTCTGGCGTCCACGCCAAACGTGCAAACAGAGTTCGCCCTCAACGGTTGGCCTCGTGATGAGCGTGTTTTCGATAACGCGTCAGCCGTGATTTTCTATATGGACGGCGGTGGTCGGCACGAAGTCGTCCAGGAACATGGACGACGGCTGAAACTCGTCGACTCGTGGGTCCTAAAAGGAGTCGGCTTCATGCATTACGGAGTGGAAGCGGTCGCAACGCAAGCAGGTAATGAGTTTCAGAAGTGGATAGGTGGTCACTACGAACACATGTATTCGTGCAATCCGATCTGGGAGCAAAATTCCTGAGCTTGCCCAATCACCCAATTGCCAGGGGCGTCAAGCCCTACCAAATCAAGGATGAATGGTACTTCAATATGCGGTTCGCCCCAGGATTGAAGGGCAATGAGTCGCAGAAAACGGAAAAACTCCGTTTCTGGCCGATCCTGCTTGCAGCTCCGTCGGACAAAGTTCGCAATGGACCCTATGTCTATCCTAAGGGTCCCTACCCGCACATCCAGCAAGCTAAGGGGCGACCAGAAGCCATGATGTGGGCCGTACAACATCCCAACGGAGCAAGTGGATTCGGATTCACAGGCGGACATTTCCACGACAATTGGAGCAACGATGACTACCGCAAAGTGGTCTTAAACGCTATTGTCTGGACGGCGGGTGTTGAAGTCCCTTCAGTGGGCGTGGTCGCGACCGTAACGCCGGCCGACTTGAATGCCAATTTGGACCCCAAACCACCGAGAAAAAAGACGAATTGACGACGCCTGAGTTTTTCGGTGATTGGCCTCTACGCCACTCGGTGTACTGTATTGAGTCCGTGACCTGAACTCGTACAAATGTTCCAACCCTTGTTCCTTGGTTTGACCTAGCGCTTGGCCGGGAAACTTCGCCTGTTTTCTTGTTAGTTCGTTAATTCAGCCACGTTTTTGCGGGTGGTGAATTGTTGCGAACAGGCATCTTTAACTCGGCCGGAATGACACGATGGGTGAACAGCCAGAACACGGACTAACGCATTTCGCCGAAGACGGCCGCAGCCGGATGGTGGACGTTACCGACAAGGCCGTAACGAAACGTACGGCGCGGGCGTCCGGGCAGGTCCAGATGGCGGCTAGCACCTTGCGGCTAATTCAGGATCGTGAGTTCGCCAAAGGGGATGTGCTTGAAGTCGCGCGATTGGCTGGAATCATGGCCGCCAAACGCACGTCGGACCTCATTCCCCTCTGCCACCCGTTGCCGATATCAAGTATTGACATTCAATTTCAGTTGCTGAACGATTCGACGTTGAGCATCGAGGCAACGGTGACGGTCAGTGGAAAAACGGGAGTTGAAATGGAGGCTTTATCAGCGGTGACGATCGCCGCTCTCACCGTCTATGACATGTGTAAATCTGTGGAAAAAGGAATGGTCATCGGCCCGATCCGATTGGAAGAAAAGGATGGTGGTCGCAGCGGACATTTCGTGCGTCAATAGAGTCCAGAGCATCATACAAGAGATACCAAGTCAACTCACTCGAGCTGGCGAATTAAGCAAATAACACGTCGATACCGACGCTCACTTCGTGGCCAGCTGAACTTCACATTCAGGCAGCCACGAACGAGCGAGCGTCGGCCAGCAACCTCCCGGCTGTCGGGATGGAGGATCGTCTAAGTGAACCCTACAACATCTGATGCAGAGGTCGCTGCGGAGCGACTTGCCGAGTTCTACGAACCCGTTGCCGACGAAATGCGGCTCGTCGAATCGCGGTTGCGCAAGGAGATGCAGAGCCGCTACCCGTTCGTCGACGAACTCGTTCGATATGGATGTATGCTTGGGGGAAAACGACTTCGCCCCGCACTGCTATTGCTAACGGCCAAAGCATGCGGAGAAGTTCGTGAAGAACACATCGTGCTGGCAACCGTACTGGAGATGATCCACACGGCGACTCTTGTCCACGACGATGTATTGGATCGTGCGGAACAGCGGCGCCGTCTGGCGACTGTTAATTCGCGGTGGGATAATGAGGCGAGTATTCTGCTTGGGGATTTTCTGTTCAGCCATGCCTTTTTCCTGGCGAGTACTACTGGTGATGCGTTCGCTTGTCGCGAAATCGGATTGTCGACAAATCGAGTTTGCGAGGGGGAAATTCGGCAAAAGGGATCTCGAGGTCAATACGACTTAGCTGAAGCGGCAGAACTATGCGCCTGCGCGTGCCACTTAGGTGCCCACTACGCGGGAGCGACAGCGGATGTCGTCGAACAGATGACGCATTTCGGAAGAGAGCTAGGAATCGCATTCCAGATCGCTGATGACCTCTTGGATCTGTATGGCAACGAAGATGATATTGGAAAATCACTCGGCACGGACCTGGATCAGCGTCTGTTGACGCTACCGACGATCTACACACTCCGCGAATCCACCGTCGAAGACCGCGGACGCTTGCTAAGTGCAATGCAAGAGGAATCACCCGAATTGCACAGCCTCTTATTTGACGCCTTCAGTCGCTACGACGCCGTCGCCTACACGCGTCGACGCGGCGACGAATATGTGGCCAAAGCTATCAGACGACTTAGCCCGCTTTCTGATTCGCCTGCCAAGAGTGTTCTCGATCGAATAGCTCGATTTGTTGTTGACCGCAGCTTTTAGTGGGCGGACGACAGATCGAATAGCTGACCGCACTTTAGTTGACGCTGGACGCCACCGAAAAAACGTGCCCGG
>LWDU01000387.1_pt1 | contig 22359 bp, 20 predicted proteins | sample 727161 | NCBI WGS metagenome assembly LWDU01 (sample SAMN04566230, study PRJNA314399) | hydrothermal vent metagenome | isolation source: deep sea hydrothermal plume seawater | place: Mexico: Gulf of California, Guaymas Basin | collected 2004-07-11
TTATCGGAGTTTGGCCATGTCATCTCAAGAAGGCTCTGTGGTTCGCCACGATTGGACCCGTGAACATGTCCTCGCCCTGTTTAATCAGCCTGAACTTAATCCACATTAAACAGGTACAAAGTATTGAACATGAATGATGTGAAAACAGCTGACTGGCCAGGATTTGATAAAGAACATATCTGGCACCCCTACACATCAATGGACAAACCCCTAAAGGTTTATCCGGTTATTTCTGCAAATGGAGTCAGAATCAGACTTGTAGATGGTCAGGAATTAATTGATGGAATGTCATCCTGGTGGGCTGCGATACATGGTTATAACCATCCCGTGCTGAATGAAGCCATCCGGGAACAGCTTGATAAAATGTCCCATATCATGTTTGGAGGTCTGGCTCATCAGCCAGCCGCAGATTTGGCGAAATCTTTGATTGAGTTGACCCCCGCTGGACTTGATAAGGTGTTTTTTAGTGATTCTGGTTCAGTAGCAGTCGATGTTGCAGTAAAAATGACTTATCAATATTGGCTCGCTAAAGGCAAACCTGAAAAGTCGATGCTAATCACAATTAAATCTGGTTATCACGGCGACACCATTGGCTCCATGGCCTTATGTGATCCTGTTACAGGTATGCACAGCAGTTTTAAAAATATCATTCAACAACATTTGTTTGTTGAGGCACCGAGTTGCGGTTTTTATGATGAATGGGATGAATCATCGATAGATGAATTATCAGAAAAGCTCAAACAACGTCACCATGAAATAGGTGCAATGATCCTCGAGCCTGTGGTTCAGGGAGCAGGAGGGATGCGCTTTTATTCGCCACATTACCTGAAACGTTGTCGTGAACTATGTGATCAATATGAAGTCTTGCTGATTGCTGATGAAATTGCCACAGGATTTGCCCGAACCGGAAAACTGTTTGCCTGTGAACATGCTGATATAACACCCGATATCATGTGTCTTGGCAAGGCACTGACAGGTGGCTATATGACACTTGCCGCAACGCTTACTACATCCGAAGTCAGTACAGTTATCTCAGCAGGCAAACCTGGTGTTTTTATGCATGGACCAACCTTTATGGCCAATCCTCTTGCCTGTGCAGTATCCAATGCAAGTATTAAGCTTCTATTATCATCAGAGTGGCAAATAAACATTCAGCGGTTAGAAAAGCAACTTACCACAGGACTATCTCCCTGTAATGAATTCAATGCAGTTGCCGATGTACGTGTTTTGGGTGCTATAGGTGTAGTTGAAATGAAGCAAGCTGTAAATATGGAAACAATTCAGCAACAATTTGTGAACAAAGGCATCTGGGTACGCCCTTTTGGCAAACTAATTTACCTCATGCCATCATTTATCATAAACGATGAAGATCTAGATTATTTGACAAGATCGGTAGTTGAAGTTATTGCTGGAGTATAATGTTGTCAAAAGAAAATAAGACCCAATTTATCCAGAACATGCTGGAAAAGCGCAAATCTGAAGATCGATTTCGAACGCTAAAGTCTGTAAAACCAATCTCGGCTGTGGAAGTGATTATGAATGGTCACAAGCTTGTTAATTTCAGCTCCAATGATTATCTTGGATTGTCCAAACATCCGTATGTTAAACAACGCTCAATCGACTGGATTGAGCGTTATGGGAATGGTGCAACTGCCTCTCGTTTGATATGTGGTAATGTTGATGGATTAGAACAAATTGAAGAAAAACTGGCTGCACTTAAATCATCTGAAACTGCCTTGATACTTAATTCCGGTTTTCAAACCAATATCACGTTGATCCCTGCCCTGGCGGATAGAAATACCCTGATATTGTCTGATGAGTTAAACCATAACAGCATCGTTCAGGGATGTACTCTAGCTCGCTGCGATAAACTTATCTTTCGTCACAACGACACAACTCACTTAAAACAATTGCTTAAGGATAACCAGGATAAGGGGTATTCAAGGATACTGATTATTACAGAAACAATATTCAGTATGGATGGTGATTGCTGTGATCTGGAGGCTCTGCGGGAGTTATCCCAGCAGTTTAATGCCATATTAATTGTGGATGAAGCACACGCTACAGGTGTAACAGGGCCCAATGGGATGGGCCTGGCAAATGGGGAGATGGCTGAAATTGTAGTAGGAACTTTTGGCAAGGCTTGCGGTTCATTTGGCTCGTATATTGCCTGTGATCAATCGACAAGAGATTATTTGATTAACTACTGTAGCGGACTGATTTTTAGCACGGCTCTGCCTCCATCCGTCCTAGGGGCAATTGATGCTGCCCTTGATATAGTTCCGAAAATGCAATCTGAGCGTAAGCTACTACATGAGAAAGCTACTTTTCTAAGAAGCTCATTAAAAAAACTTGGATATAAGACGGGTCAATCCACGAGCCAAATTATCCCCGTTATCATCGGAGATAATGTTAAAACCTTAAAACTAGCAACCAAGCTCGAACAAAATAATGTATTAGCCACAGCAATCCGACCTCCTACGGTTCCCAAGGGAACAGCAAGAATTAGAATAGCTCTATCCAGTGAACATTCCTGGGAGCAGATAGATCATCTACTAAAATTATTTAAAGAGTATGCCGATGCAAACTAACCTTCCCAAAAGGATTTTTGTCACTGGAACGGGAACCGATGTGGGCAAGACAGTAATTTCATCCATTCTGGTATCGGGTTTGGCTGCGAAGTATTGGAAGCCCATTCAGTGTGGATTGGAAGAACCCACCGATAGTCAATGGATTCAAAAAACATCTGAACTCGATAGGTCACATTTTATTGCTGAAACTTATCGTTTACCGCTTCCTTTATCGCCCCACGCCGCTGCGGCTGCTGAAAATATATCTATCAAGCTTGATGATTTTCTGCTTCCTGAAATTTCTTATGAAGAATATCTCATTATTGAGGGCGCTGGTGGGATTATGGTTCCGATTAATGAGGATCAGATGATCCTTGACCTGATGGTCAAACTGAAAATACCCGTGCTATTAGTAAGTTCAAATGTTCTGGGTACGATAAACCATACATTGCTTTCTCTTGAGCAATTGAAAAGAAGTGGTGTTGATGTGTTAGGTGTCATTTTGAATGGAGACATTAACACAATTAACCGCAAGGCCATTGAAAAATATGGTGATACAACTGTATTGGCCGAAATACCCATGATTGAGCAGATTAACTCAACAATATTAAAAGAACTTTTTTTAAAACATTTTTGACAACATTTATCTTTTTATAAGCGAATAGAACTTCTCTTTCAGCCCCTTTTTTATAGGCATCAAAACCTTCTTAGTTTCCGGAGTGTCGGTAACAGTGGCAATCTCCCTCGATCTAGTGGCAACCTCGATAGCCATACAAAGGCCCTCAGCAAAGAGTGTTAGCTAGATTCGTCTACACTAATAACTAAAGAGCATCGTCTTCCTGTTACTGGCTATCCTTCACGGCCTGATACTCTTCAGGTTTAATACCCAGTCGCCCAAGCAACTGCATATCAGTGTTTGCTTTCGGATTGGCTGTAGTGAGCAATTTTTCACAGTAGAAAATCGAGTTGGCGCCAGCCATAAATGCCATTGCCTGCATCTGTTCGTTCATCTCCTCGCGGCCCGCAGACAGCCGCACATAGGATTTAGGCATCATCAGTCGAGCAACGGCAATGGTGCGAATAAATTCAAAGGGGTCTAAATCCTCTTCATTGGCCATTGGTGTTCCTGCCACCCTCACCAGCATATTAATCGGTACAGATTCAGGGTGCACCGGCAAATTGGCTAATTCCATCAACAAGCCCGCACGATCTTTCTGCTCTTCGCCCATGCCGACAATACCGCCAGCACAGACCTTCATTCCCGAGTTACGCACATTGGCTAACGTATTGAGACGATCTTGATAGGTTCGGGTGGTGATCACCTCACCGTAAAATTCTTTGGAGGTATCCAGATTGTGGTTGTAATAGTCCAAGCCGGCGTCCGCCAACTTCTCGGACTGACCCTCACTCAGCATACCCAGAGTCATGCAAGTCTCCAGACCCAGCGCTTTTACTTCGCGAATCATCTCGGCAACTGCGGGGATATCTCGGTCATGAGGCGAACGCCAAGCGGCGCCCATACAAAAACGACTGGAGCCACTGGCTTTAGCGATCTTAGCCGCCTCTATCACCTGCTCAACTTTCAACAATTTCTCTTTTTCCAAACCAGTGTCATAGCGCGCACTCTGAGGACAGTATTTACAGTCCTCTGGGCAAGCGCCGGTCTTAATGGACAACAGAGTACTGAGTTGCACCTGATTCGGATCAAAGTACCTGCGATGAGTCACTTGCGCGTCAAATAGCAAATCATTAAAAGGCTGATTAAACAGGGCGAGGACATGTTCACGGGTCCAATCGTGGCGAACCACAGAGCCTTCTTGAGATGACATGGCCAAACTCCGATAACAGAACGATGTCAACCTAATTTTAAATATATGGTTAACATGTGGCGCTCGCCCTAATTAAATACCGTCAGCTTTCTTTAAAAGAATAAGCTAGTATAAAGAAGCCCCGAACCAAAATCCGGCGCAGGCGTTGGTATCGACTATTGCTTCGGTAAAGGAGGTCAACACGTTTTTTCGTTTGCATAAGCCATCGCTGATCACCAAACTGCGCGAAGATTTTCCAGATTTACCTGGACAACCAGATTCGAAAATTGTGCTTCTAAAATTGCGTGAAATGCGTAATAGCTTGCCTTTTTCCCAACTGATAATAACCAGTGCATAAAATTTCATTTAATCAACGGTGATCTAGGGTAAGTATCAGATCATTAATTTTAAAAGGAGATAAGCATGACAACAAATCCTTCCAGTACGTATTTGAAAATTAAGAATAGTCATCCGAATTTTATAGAAACTGTTGAAGCCTTGGGTACAGCTGTTAAAGCATTCGGTCCTATCGATGAAAAAACAGCACAGTTAATTCAGCTTGCTGGCGCTGCCGCCATACGTTCTGAAGGCGCTGTGCACAGTCATGCTAAAAGGGCGATAGATGTGGGTGTAGATCAGGAAGCGATTTATCACACACTCATTCTACTGACGAGTACGATCGGATTCCCCAATGTTGCTGCTGCTATGTGTTGGGTCGATGATATTATCGATGGAAATTAAGCTCCGATAGTTAGGGATAATATAGCATCAATTATGAAATACATGCAGGAGATGCCGTCTTGAATTCTTTCCTGAGCGATAATTAAGCATAGGCTCAATGGCTAAGGTTGAGCTGCTCTGATCATGATGTCTCATCAACGCAGCATGGCATCTAGTTGATCAACTATTTCAGCCCAATCAGCATCTTCATCTATCATTTGTTTGAAAAACGACGCCTGTGAACCTGTCCAGAAATCTGCTTTGTATAACTCCACACTACTTGGTAACGGTCCATTTCTATTGATAAAATCCTCAATTGCTGCATCTGTACTCTCTAGTCCCAATTGATCAAATAACGAAGCTATAGTATGAAACGGTGTTTCCATTATTTCCTCTCTTTATCGAGGTATTGCGTTTAATCGAAAAGCAATGATTGATGAACTCGCTCTGTTTCTTTATGGGTACCATCACACATGGGTTGAGATTCTGTAAGTTTGCAACCGCAGAAAAAAACCTTTTGTGATTCTGTTGCTTCATATTTTACTGGTGTGAAGTTAGTATCTTTATGAGAACCATCACAAAATGGTTGTATTTTGCTTTGGCCACAGGCACACCAAAAGTATGTTTTACCCGATTCAACTTCTACTGGATAAGGTGTATCAGATGCTCGTGCAGGTTTACTCATCATCATGCTTCCTTTGTTAGTTAGCCTTATCCTTGAGAACATAATGCCCATGCTCAAAACTGTTAAAGAAGTGATCTATCATGGAGTGTTTGATAGGGTCTTCGCAATTGTCGGGCTCTAGATTTTGTTCTGCTACATAGGTAATTTGTTCATTGTCATGAACTAAAACATGATACCAAGGTTTGTTTTTAGGTGGTCTTGATTTAGCGACAAATTCGTACCACTCTTCGGTAGATTGAAACTTCTGATCAACATCTACAATTACCCCTCGATAGCCAAATAATTTGTGATGGATAAGCGCTCCAATAGATAACTTGGCTCTATTTATATTGGTTACTGTCCCCAATTTAACACCTCGTAATCAAGTACCATGATCGTTTAGCAACTGCGTTATGTGGTCGGTTCATATACCCATTTAAAAAAGAAACTAATTGTGGCCGATGGTTCTATTTGTCAAATTGCGCAATGTAGTTAACATTAGTGCCCCCCTAAGGCGCTTCTTCAACATAGTCTAGGCCAAGCATTAGGAACCACTCTGACCTTTGTGTTTCATGATATTGACACTCCGGTAGTTCATTGTCAAAGCCGCTTTAACTAAAATAAAGCAAATAAATACTACGTAATTACCTGCTACACCAGTTGTTATGTCTTCTAATTCCATAGCCCGGCGCCTTAATAACCATACAACCTAAACGCGACTCAAAAATATCAACTTGCCTTACTGTTTTTCCCTCAACTGCATGCTGTCTAAGCACCTCGAAGCCTTTGAAAAATCATAAATAACTAGGCTACATAGGATGAAGGCGTCACACTTTGCGACTTAAGCGTTGACGCCAAAAAGCATGGAACTTACGTTGCATAGGCCAACGCAGGTATGGTTCTTTTAAGTCGAAGGTACATAAAGCCATAAATCAACATGGCGATGAAGGCGGCGGCGGCGCACATCACAAATACGCCTGAGTAACCTAAATTTAAGCCGAGTATTGAGGCCGCCATATTAGGCCCGATAATTTGACCAAGACCCTGCGCAGCTGGCATCAATGCCGCAAAGCGCCCAGATTTATCGACATTGGCAATGATCGACATCTGATAAACATCGTTAAAAATCCATAAAAAATTAAAAGCAAAAACACTGACAAAGAAAGTCGTGTCAGTAATGCCATTGGCTAACATACCTACAATCACCGAAACAGTTAACAGTGTCACCAGCAATGGTCTCAACAAGCCATACCGATTACTTAATACCGTGGCAAATAAACAGCCTACTATGCTACACAATGATGACCAGGTTAAGACTTGGCCTATCCACTCTGGGTTAGCCTTGTCCGCCAGCGCGGCAAGCTCAATATAGGTCCAGTAGGCGCCTATATTGATATAGGCAACGACTATTGCAAATAAACATAGCCATGGGACGTAAGCAGGAATGTTCTGGTGCGACAAGCTGTCAGCCGAGGGGTCTTGTGAAAGGTGCTCTGACTGAACATCGTCAGGTTCAGCATAAGCCGGAATCCAGTGTATAAAGGGTATTGTCAGCAAGAAACAGACAATAAATACAGTATACACGCCCGCCATAGGGAGCAACGGTAAAAAATGCATTTCTAATGCTTGAGAAAATGCAAAGGCAAATAACATGGCGTTATAGGCTCGTGCCGGTTTAGAGCTAGCGCCTAGAGAGGCCACCGCCACTGCGGTGTATATGCCACTACCCACCCCTGCCAGTAAACGAAGCCACAACACCTGATTATAATCGACAATGGTGATGCACAGCAGGTTAGCAATCACCGCAATAGATAGGCCTATGACAACTAACCAGCGCCGATTGACCTTAGCGATAAACACTGCGGTTGCGACGGCGCCCAGTGATAACCCGCCCAAATCAGCACCAGCAACACGCCCAACCTCAATCTCAGTGAACCCCAACAAAGTCACCCAGGCGGTACTGATCACCGGAATACCCACCAACACACCATAACCAATTAGCGTCATGTATAAACTGATCGCTATGGATTTCCAACTATCAAAGGGGTTTTTAAAGTCCATGGTCTGTGCATTAGTTACGTTCACTGCATTACCTCAGTTTATTGGCCCTACATTTCAGCTAGTTCGGCTATTAAACGCCTTGATAATAAGATCCCGAGTGTCGGCAGGATCAATTACCGCGTCAATCTCCAAGTGCGCAGCTGCCTCAGTGGCTTTGCCTTGTTCATACATTTTCTCAACGAGCTCTGTAAATAGGGCCTCTCTTTGAGAGTCATCTGGCATTGCCGCAAGCTCTTTTTTAAAGCCTAAACGAACAGCACCCTCTAGACCCATACCACCGAACTCACCGCTAGGCCAAGCTGCACTGTAGATCGGCTTATGAAAACTGCCACCAGCCATGGCCATGGCCCCTAGACCATAACCTTTGCGTAAGAAAATCGTCACCAGAGATGTATTCAATTTAGCACCAGCGATAAATAACTGAGCCATGCGACGCACCGCGCCCTGTTCTTCACTTGCAGGCCCGACCATAAAGCCTGGGCTATCGCACAATGAAAGAATAGGGATATCAAAATTATCACACAGAGTTATAAATCTTGCGGTTTTCTCAGCAGCTTCTGCATCTACCGCACCCCCTAGCATTTGGCAGTCATTAGCAATTAAACCGATCGCCCTGCCCTCAATACGAGCAAACCCAGTCACCACCGCGCAGCCATAGGCTGGAGTAAGCTCGAGAAAACTGTGTGTATCCACAAGGTGGTTAACCATCAACCGTACATCGTACACATAGCGCCTGTCTGCAGGCATCATATCGCGCAACTCAGTTTGATCAGCACATTCCCAATCGTCTTGGGTTCCCTGAAAATAACCCAAACACTGCTGAGTTAATTGCGTCGCATGGGCCTCGTCATCGGCCACCAAATCTACTACGCCGTTTTCTGCCTGCACACCAATGGGGCCTATGTCTGTCGGTGCAAAACTGCCCAGACCTCCACCTTCGATCATGGCGGGCCCAGCCATACCGATCCATGATGTCTTGGTTGCAATGCGGATGTCAGCGCAACCAAATAAGGCTGCATTACCGGCAAAACAATACCCATTGTTAACTGCGATCATCGGCACCTGCCCACTAAGGCCAGCCCAGCTAGCAAAGGTGGGTACGTCTAATCCGGCGATTTGAGTTTTGACGTCGGTATCTCCAGGCCGGCCGCCGCCGCCCTCGGTATACATAACCACTGGCAGAAAAGACTCTTGAACTTGTTTCAACATCCGGTCAATTTTGCGGTGGTGGAAATAACCCTGTGTGCCCGCCAACACGGTGTAATCATTAACGATAACAGCAACCTGTGTGGCCGCACTGCCAAATTGCTCGCTATTGATAGTGGCTAAACCTGTGATCACACCATCGGCCGCGGTTTGAACTTTTAAATCCTCACCACTGATTCTATCGCGTTGGGCCGCCACAGCAAGTTGGCCATATTCAACAAAAGAGTCGGTATCACATAGCTGGGCAAGGTTCTCCCGAGCCGTTCGATAACCTTTGGCATGACGTTTATTAACTGCCGTTTGGCGTCCGCTATCGAGGCTGTAATGTAGCTGCTGATTAAGTTTTTCAAGGGGGCCATCAGATTGTGGCTGCTGATCAATAGGCGTTTTGTCTTCTTCGGGTGGCGCATCGACTTCGGTAATCTTGCAAACCACATGCCCTGTCTGGACAGTCTGGCCCACCGTCACCCCGATCTCCAAAACAACCCCAGAGACAGGCGCAACAAGAGCGGTCTGCATTTTCATTGATTCTACGGTCGCGATAATCTGATTTTCTGCCACCGCCTGACCTAGTTCAACATCAACACTAATTACCGCCGCGGCAAGTGGCGACACAACAGACTGGGCTGAGCCCTTCAGACTTTTTTTCACAGGTTTAGTCCTTGATGATTCGTTAATATTTTTAGGCTGGATCAGAGCTAGCAACGGCCTCACTACTCGACTCTTTTTTAATACAAACCCACATTAAACTAGCGCTAATAACAAGATAGACAATAGCGTAATACAGCCACTCCATACTAATTAAATTTGCTGTGAAGGTACTGTAAAGGATTCCTGTCATCACAACCAATCGGGATAACTCCAACCCCCTGACAAAAGGCTTGCCATCTAGCACGGCACCAATAACCATTACCGTGAGAAGCTGTGCTATCACCACCACCCATAACAACTCATAAGGAAGCTTTGTCACCTGCCCCGCGCTCCAAAGATGGAAAAAGGTCAACAATAGATATTGCCCTACCATCGCATACTTAGCCCCTGTGCTGAGCTTGGGGTCATATTTCGTAAAATGATTTAAATCAGATTTGTTCGCCGGATAACGCTGGGCTACGTCGGCGGGGCGCCAGCCAGTTTTAGACCAGAGCACTCTAAGTTTGTCCTTCCAAGCATTAGTCCGCCAAGCATCCCGTGCCATATTGACAAATATATGCAGGTTGGCCCACAACGGATTCCAACTTGATAGGGGTACTCGAATGCCATAGATCGGTTTTTGCTGTTCATCTTCTTCTTGGAAGGTACCAAATAGCCGGTCCCACACGATGAACAAACCGCCATAATTTTTATCGATGTAGTCAGGATTTTGCGCATGGTGTACACGATGATTAGACGGCGATACGATAAACCACTCTAAAAAACCCAATTTACCAATGTGCTGAGTATGTACCCAAAACTGGTAAACCAGATGAGCGGTCGCAATGCTGACATACATATAGATCGGCATACCCAAAAAGAAACAGGGAATGAAAAACACCCAGGTGGTTAAAAAGCTAGTACTCGTCTGGCGCAGTGCCGTACTTAAGTTATAGTCCTCACTCTGATGGTGGACCACGTGAGAGCCCCAAAAGAGTTGGCGCTCGTGACTGATTCGGTGGTACCAGTAATAGAGAAAATCATAGAGTAAAATCCCCAATAACCAGTGGCTGGTAGACATCATGTTAAAGGACCAGATGGCGTGATTTTGCCCAATATTAGAAAACACAAGTAATCCAATATTCAAAAACACAAACTTAGTTACGGTGCTCAATAGCCCAAGACTCAGACTGTTTAAGCTGTCATTAATACGATAGGTATTGTTCCCTTTTAGCCAACCCCAAGCCAATTCGACAAGGATCAGTAGTAAGAAAAAGGGCACTGCGTAAGGAACAAAATTCATAACAATCTCTTATAAACTTCAAACAAGGTGTATTAGAGACAATTTAGGGCAATAGAGCATTAATGGCAAACGAACCCAGCCAATGCCCACCCTCGTAACTGTCACCCACTAAATTAGGGTACGAATACGCAACATGACGATCAGCGAGATTATTAAGATGCCCAAGTTCGGGGTACTGTTCGGCCAACGCATAAAACACCCAAGCCCGACTAAAGTTAAGCCCATCTAAGTGCACTAATTTACCATCGGTTCGATCAAAAACCTGTCCTACAGGCAAATCAAAACTTGGTGACATTAATGCAGGCAAAAACTCATTTAGCCACACCATAAACTTTTCTTTAGGCAGTACCCGCCGCATCAAGTCCACCTCCTCTAGACAGGGAGATAAAAAGTCATAGCCACTAGGCTCCCAGCCAATGGGACAATTTTCATCCTGTAAATAGAAATCATGTGCCCGCTGCTTTATCGCCATTTGCAATGGAATATCGTCAAACTGTAGCGCGTAATCCCACGCAAAGGTGAGTCCAAATGCAGTATTAGCGTGCTCGCCAACTCTGATGGGGTAAGCTAACTTTGGTAAATGGGCAATGTACATCTGTGACAATTCTTCCGCCAAGGGCTCTAGGGCTGCAGTCAATGGGGCGGCCATGGGATCATTCCAACCCTGCAATTCATGCGTTAACTTTAACAACCAAGCCCAACCATAAGGGCGTTCCCATGCGGTATTGGCTCTAAGGTATTCAATATCTTTAGCGACATTTTCCGGGGTTATGTGGCGCTGTAAGATAGCTCTGGCTTGAGCGTTACCCACCACATCTGGAAATTCTTTTAAAAGACGCACCATTGACCAATGACCATGCACCGCTGAATGCCAGTCAAAGCATCCATAAAAAGCCGGGTGTAAGCCCCTCGGTGATGCAAGATCCTGTTCACTACGCAAGGTTTGACTTAACTTGTTGGGGTATTCTGTCTCGGCGCAGGCCAAGGGCAACTGCATTAAATTGGCTGCTTGCCCAATAGAGAGGTCTGTGCGCCCCGTTTCTTGGTCAGCCGCCATGATACCGGTGCTTAAAGTAAATCCAGCAATGACCAAGATAGCGGTTGATGAAAAATGAGCAAAGAGGCGATTCTTCATTACGTTATTACTCAGTTAAATGAGCAGCCAAGAGTCTGGCGGCTTTTAGTTTAGATTGAAAATTGGGATCTCTAGCCGCCGACGCTCTTGGCTGACTTGAGAACCACACCATCACCGTATCGGCTTTGCGGTTAATATAAATCACCTGCCCATGAATACCCACTGCACAATATTCACCGATAGTTTCGTCCAGTACCCACCACATATTGTGATAGGCGTTCCAAGGGTCGTCGCTGTACTTTGTGTTTGCCTTCATGTTAGATCGTAACCGGTCGGTAATAACCACATTAGCATCGACCCATGCTTGGGGTATTATCTGCTGGCCGTTGTATTCTCCACGGTCTCTAATCATCATGCCAAAACGTGCCGCATCTCGGGTGGTACTGTTCATTCCTCCGGTCACAGCTGGCATATAAGCACGGTCAACGGCAATATAAGCGTCGTGCTCAGCCCCTAGTTTAGACCAGATATTTTGCTGAATAAAATCTTGAAATGGCTGGCCGCTAACGCGGGCAATAATCCACCCCAGCACATCCGCATTGCTTGAATTGTAATCAAAATTATCCCCTGGCTCGCGCTTGGGGTCAGGTTTTATAAACTTGGCTAGAAAGTCATGGACACCATATATTTGAGCCTCTTCTGGCTGTACGTCTGCCGCTCCCTGCAACCAACCTAAATTAAGTGCCGGTGCATAATGGATGGCAAAGTCAGAGTCGAGATTAGTATAGGTTTCGTGGAAATCTACCGAGCTAGCCATATCTAGCACGTTCTGCACCGTCACCCTCTCAAAGCCGCTGCCCTTAAGCTCTGGAATATAGGCCGCTGGAGATTCAGAAAGGTCAACCTTACCCTGCGCCACTAGCAAGCCCAAGGCAGTACTGGCCAATGATTTACTCATAGAAAACCACAGGTGCTGGGCATGAGCATTGAACTGATGAAAGTAATGTTCATAAAGTAGCTCATCACCCTGAACTACCACGACGCCATCGGCATGATTAGCGGCAAACAGCGCTTGGAATTCCATAGTTTTGCCGGCCGCATCGCTCACACTAAAATTGGCCAACCCGGGTTGAGTCGGACCAGGTAACTCTCTAATTTCACCCTCTCGAGGGATCATCACTACATTCAGAGGGGCACCGGCATTACGGAAGGTCCACTGATTAAAGGGATGCTCACGATAATTTTTCATGGTTGCTTGCGTCTCACGAGCAGGTGGAACCCCCCGCATCACACCAAATCCTGCTTGCTCATCTGCAACAACTGCTGATCCTGTGGCAAGCAGGTATAAGGCTGAGAACCAGCCCAGAAAAACGACCTTCATTAATATCTACCCCTTAGTCCGTCCGCTCTTTTTGCAGAGCGTTATGCTTAGCCTTTATAACCAGCGCAAAGGCACAAAAACTTTAGAGCCTAGACTACCTCATTTAAAAATAAAACCATACTGGCTAAAAGGGTTACCGATCAATTAACCAATAGCCCAATTAGCATAATTTCGCGGTAGAAATATCAGCTGTTAATAAACAACATCCATTTCATCTAATAGATTGTCTGCATTATCTAGGTACTTCATCACCCAAAGCATGTAACGGCTGTCTACTTGAATTGATCGATTAGTCTGCGTGTCATAACCCCAATCTCCGATAATGCTCTCATAGACCCCATCAAAGAGCAGACCGACCAATTCTGCACGGCCGTTTAAGGTTGGTGAACCTGAATTTCCGCCAGTGGTGTCCAGTGTAGACAAAAAGTTTACTGGGACTGAATCAATAGAATTTACATAAAAATCGCCATAGTGCTTTTGCTTAATTAGCTCAAGCTGCTTACTGGGTGATTCAAAGGGATCGATCCCTGTGTCTTTGGCTAAAATCCCCTCAAGACGAGTGAAGGGTTCAGCTCGCAGTCCATCTTCAGGTGCATAGCCTTTAACATGGCCAACGGCAACACGTAGGCTTGAGTTAGCGTCGGCATAGACAGGCTTACCCTGATCACGGTTAAAGGCAATGATAGCTTGCATATACTGAGGGCGGATCTTCATCAACTTTCCCGACAGAGCTTTGCTCTTTTTCTCTTGTTGCATGTCAGTGTCGTACATTGCAACTGCAAATTTAATGAAAGGATCCTTAGATAGTTTAAAATCTTCGACTGATTTTTCTAACCAGGCTAACCGAGAGTCCATGTCTCCAAGAGTAGTCCTGGCATACATTCGGTCTAATATTCGGCTGAGTCTAGCTTCATTGAGAACCTTACCAAGACCAAACACCTTGTCTAGTGCATCAATGCGCTCATTTTGAGGCAACACAGCGTATCGCTTAAGCATTTCAAACAGCAACGCTTTGTCCACACTGGCTGCATAACGTCGATCAATGCGCTCCATGCTAGATTTAAAACGAATCATGTCACGCTGTTGATAACCAGGTTCACGATCAATATCAGCCAGACTTTTTTCATTGGCTAATCTATATAATCGACGGGCGGTAGGCAGCATTGTTGTGTAACGGATATAGCCCAAGATAATATCTCGAGCTTGGTCTTCCTGGCCCTCAGCAATCAGCTCATCAAGCGTGGCGAGTGTTTTTCCGTATTGTTCCTGACGCTGAGTATCTTTGCTTATCCAGTCAGCTAGATCATTTTCGCGGCTTTTGCGGTCTGCAAGCATTGGTGATTTAGCATAAAATTCTATCATCGACGTGAAATTTTTGGCGTAATTAGCTAACCCAGCGAGAAGGCTTTCATATTTAATGCGCTCGTCACTGCCCTCTTCAGCAGTTTCATTAATGATTTTCATAAACCGCTCGCGCAGCATCTTCGCCTCTGGATAGGCCCACTCAAACTGGTTCTCAACTTCGCTAGCTGTTCGATAACGATTTGTACGACCTGGGTAACCAGTTACCATAACAAAATCACCTTCACTCACGCCTTTGGCCGATACCTTTAAAAAATTCTTTGGCTGGTATGGAACGTTGTCCACACTATAATCAGCTGGCAGACCCCCTTTAGACACATAGGCACGATAAAAGGAAAAATCACCCGTGTGGCGGGGCCACATCCAATTATCAATATCGCCTCCGTACTTGCCTATACTTCCAGCGGGGTTATACGCCAATCGCACATCACGAATCTCTAGCTGTTTAACCAAGTAATATTCAAGCCCTCCATGAAAGCTGTAGACTTGGCATCGGTAGCCTTCCGCAGTCTCGCACTCGGCTATTAAGGACTTCTCTTTGACTTCAATAGCTTGATAATAATCATTGCCGACTTTACCCTCTGAACCCGACACTACCTGTTCTGTCACCTGTGTCACCGCTTCGGTCACATACACACGTGAACCCGGCGTCGCAGGCAGCTCCTCAGCGTAGGACTTAGCCAGAAACCCATCTTTTAATAGGTTTTTCTCAGGCGTTGAATTGTGCATGATGATTGGTGACCACCAATCCCTGCGACGATACAAATGAAGCCGTACAACCACCAAGGCTAATCACCGCATTCATTGGAAATTCCGTTAACGACGAAATAGACTCTGCATCAATCTCTAGGCCTTTTGCAGCAAGTTCATCAGACATGGCTGGCAATTGGTGTGGCTGCCACATCCCTTCATCAGCTTGGGTCGTGAGCGTGAGTGTAGAAAAAATCATGAGGGAGGCAACGATAGTCGATAGAGTGTTTTTCATTGTAATTAAGTCCGTTTAAATTGTTCATCAAGAATACCATTTTCTATAGCGCTAGGCCTTAACATTGCAGCATAGTTGCAATGATCAAATTTAGGTCTCCATAGGGTTATTTCGTCGAAAGCTCTTTAGGTGTAAGATCACATTAGTTGTCCAATACGAGTTGCAGACGAGCGCTCAATCTGAGGGCCGAGGTATCGGCTCTGAAACACGTCCAGACTACTCATCAACTATGACTGTTTTGTGCCTAGTTGAGAGCAATGGTCTTGGTATCAGTTCAAGGAAATATGCATGGCTATAATGTCGCGATTACTCAATAAGATAAACCCCAAAACCATCGAAGAGCGACTGGCTGAAATCAGCCAATTATCAATGGACTCATTAATCGCCGTCACCGCCAGTGAAGAGCCTGAAATTGTGCGGGCCGCAGCGATTAACCACCTCGATTATGGCACCCGACTAACCGACCTCGCCCTAACTTGTGAGACTCAGACTCTGCAGCAGCAAGCTCGGCACCGCATTGCTGAACTCATTGATAGCGAAAGTATTAGCTTAAAACAGTTGACCACTGATGGCTTGGACATCATGGCTCAGTTCTCGATAGTAGGGTTCTGCCAGCGGCCAGAGTTGCTAGAACAACTGCTAAACGTAAGTGCTGATGCAGATTTTTTTTACAAAATAGCCATCGAAGGAGTTCCTGCTCGTCTTCGTGAATTAGCGGCAGACAAAATTAATGATCTTGCAACACTAACAAAACTGCTTAAAGAGACTAAAGGTAAAGACAAGCTGGTCTACAACATTGCTAAAGAAAAGTGCGACGTATTTCGCGAGAGTGAAAAGCAGGCCGCGGAAACCAAAGCCGCGATTGAAGCTCTGTGTGAACGTTTGGAAGTCCATAGCAAAAGAACTTTCGATGAGCAATTTACTCGTAAAGCACGCCGCTTAATCAAACAATGGCAATTATTGGAATCACAAAGTGCAAAAGCCACCACTGCAAGAGCTCAAAAAGCTATATTAGATTGCCAGCAAAGCATCGAAGATGATGCACAACAATGCGGAGCGCGCGCAGCGCAGAACGAGGCAATAGACTCAGCTGCAAAAAGTCTTCAAGACATCATCGCTGAACTGTTTAGCTATTTAGCCCAACTTTATGAAATAGAGGGTACAGATGAGCAGTGTAAAACGGTCGAATTGGCGCGCGCCAAATGCCAACAACGTCACAATGACGCTCTTAAATTACTGCCTTCTAATCCTGACGATGAAAAGATATTTACGCAGTTAAATGAAAGCATTGCATTTCAACTACAACAACTGCCTAACCACGGAAGCCTAGCCGTGCACGCTGCATTATTGATAACGCCGCAGCAAGGCGACAGTGAGGTACAGAGTAATGAACAGGTGTATGGCGAAATAAAGGCAAGACTGAAATCAGCCCAATTACTGCCAGCGGCAATAGTTCCCCAAGCGGTTAAGGATGTTAAGGGGTTAATGGCCAACAAAGAAAAGTTCTGGGTCGATCAACAAAAGACGTTCACTAATCAGTTGCGCCACATAAATGCCTTAATTGGCAAAGCCAATAGCGCCCTTAAAACAGGCGAGTCTAGACAAGCGGCAGGCATAAGACGTTCTCTGGATAAAAAACTGCTAGAACTGTCCAAAATACCAACCTCAGTGTCTACCCAGCTGGAGCAATTAGACGTAGCATTAGATAAATTACTCGACTGGAAAAACTATGCAGTAAAGCCAAAGCAACAACAGCTAATTGATCAAATGGGAGCATTAGTTGATAGTCAGGAAAACCCAGAGGCGCTGGCAACCAAAATCAAGCGATTGCAAGAGGCATGGAAAACTCTGAGCAAAGGGACGCAGGACCAAGCGCAGTGGGCATCTTTTCATCAACTGGCCGAGCAAGCTTACCAACCCTGCAAGGAATATTTTACCGCACAGTCTGAGATTCGACGCGGTAATCTGGATAAACGTCGCCAGCTAGTTGCCCAACTAACCGAGTATTTTGACGCCCAACATTGGGAAGGTGAGGGATCCGAAAATACAGACTGGAGTTTTTTTGAGAAGTTAATCGGTGCTGGCATTAGAGAATGGCAGAGTTATGCGCCTGCGGATCGAAAGGCCAATAAGCCTGTGCAGCGAGATTTCGATCGTATACTAGATGCCATGCGAGAAAAGCTCAGCCAACAACAGCAGAAAAATGCTCTAGTAAAACAAGAATTAATCAAACAGGTCACTGCGCTGGCCGAGCAGCAGGATAACCGGAGAGCCGTTGAAAAGGTCAAAGACCTACAGGCCCAGTGGAAAAATAGCGGCAGTGCATCACGTAGAGATGATCAAAAACTATGGCAAACATTCAGAGTTGGATGTGATGCTGTTTTTGAAAAACGCCGACAGCAAGCCAAGGAATTTAAATCTGAGCTCCAGGAGCATAAGACTCAAGCCCAAGCATTGCTAATTGAAGTTGAAAACTCAGCTAAGTTAACCGGCAAAGCACTACTCGATGCGCGCACTCGGGTGACTGAGTGTCAGCAAGAATTTCGGATAATAGGTAACTTACCTAAAAATGCCTCAACCGCTTTAAACGAGCGCCTCTACACGGCAATCAAACACTTTGATGCCGCTGTGATAAAGCAGCTAAAGGCTGCGAAGGCTCAAGTATGGGTGGATTTACTGGAAGCCGCCGACAAAATTCGCTTGTCCCAATTAACCACGAAAGAGCAAGAAAGACTAGACCTGAAGCAAAAGGCCAAGGACTTTATTGATAGTGTTAGTCATTGGCCAAAAAAGGGCCTAGCTGCTCTCGAGCAAAAAATTGCCTTTGCCTATCCTGCGGGCGCACAAAAACAGAGTGAGTATGAGCAAGCACTTAAAACGCTGTGTATCCGTGCAGAGATCCTCTCCGACCGAGAAACCCCTGCAGAGGACAAAGATTTGCGTATGCAGTATCAGGTATCTCGGCTACAACAGGGTTTTGGCCAGACTGCGTCGGCTAGCAGCGTAAATATTCAAGATCTAACACTCGAGTGGGTCGCGGTTGGGCCCGTGCCCACTGATATCTACCTTTCGTTACTGAACCGTTTTCAGAAATGTTCCTAACAGGGCTGTCGAGCTGATTACCCCCAGGCCCACACTTTAGGCCAAGTTTTTGACTCTATTAAAATAGGGCACTATTCCGGCACCAAAAGCACCGACAAAAAACAACGCCAACGCATTGAGTTGCAAGCCAACAAGATTGTTACCGGCGATACCTCCATAGGCTGTAAGTGCGAGGCCACCAGCCATCAAACCAGTGCCCATCAGGAGCCGCCACACGCCCGGGGTTTTATTATTGGTAAAAGTAGCCGACTCAAATCGTAAAAAAGCCGCCACGAAGGGCACTAAACCAATCATAAACACCAGCATCCAAACTGCTCTAGCTGACCACCAAGCGCTGCTCACAGGTTCAGCCTGTAAACCGACTCCACCGGCCAACACGGCAACACCAAATAACAGAATCATGACGGTGCTGTGCCATAAAAATATTGTCATGATCATGCCATTTAATAACACCGTCGCGGCCCACAGACGCAGGTTTTGTAATGCTCTGTTTAAAATTCCTTGCGCCGTGAGTACAAACCCAAACTGACAGGCCGCTAATGCAAGAAGTGGTAAGTGAGGGGGCGTGGTATTAGTCACTTCAGCACCCGGCACTCCTACCAAACTCAATGGCCAGGGACCGTATTTCACCATTGCTATTAAACTCACAGCCCCAATGAGGCACCATGTGATGGAAGCTCCCGTGGAGGCAAAACGACCGTCCAACCAAGCATAGCCCAACTGGTGAACTGCCAACCAAACAAACAGGTAATTGGCCCAACCTAATAGCTTCAAATCAAAGTAAAAATACAGTAAATCACCACCAATTGACAACAACGCCAGAGTCGCAATTGTTAGCATACCCCAGCGTAACCAAACCATTCGCGCCAATGGCGCTAACACGACTATCACTGCGTAAATAGCAAGAAACCAAGTGGGTACCAACGCGATTTGCGAGCCGACTTTAATAATCTCGGCAGCAACGCCTGCCTGGTGAGCAATGGCCGCAATCAGCGTCCAAAACACTATTAGAACAAACACAGGATAAAGTAAACGCCGCAAGCGCGTACTCAACCATTCTCCATAGGTCCGTCCATCCCTTGTCGCGGCATCCCACGTAATACCGTTGGAAAACCCACCCACAAAGAAGAAAACCGGCATCACCTGCAGGCCCCAGGTTAGCCATTGCGTCCATGGCGCGCGGACCAAAATATGATCAATATGCAAGCCTGTTGCATCTATGTAAGGTGCAGCCATCAACCAGTGCCCAAAGATTACCACCAAAATTGACAGAGCCCTAAAAAGGTCAGCGGAACGATTTCGCGAGTCTGGAGTTTTTGCAGCAAGAACTGCGGCACGACGCCATAAATTGATCATCGGGAATTCCTTTTTGAATTAAGCTCATTACATGTTGATTGAGCATTGTGGGTCTTGAGATTTTGGACAACCAATATACTCAATTAGTGCCATGTATTGGCTAAAATCTTTCATGGCCGCCGGCACCAAAGTTGTCAATCTTGGTTATACCCAATAGTTTTAGCAGTAAATTACGGCACATTTTTAGTCATGGGTAGACAAGACGTGAGATGGCCAACGAGCGAAAAATCCAATCATTTAAGCGATTGAAAATACCGCCACGACTACTGATCAGCGCCAGTGCGTGAATGGCATCAGCACCGTAACATAATAGACCATAACCCTGTGCGGTAATCTCTGCTAGTACATCACCGGACTGCCGCGCATCGATGATGCGCAACGGACCGACCGATTGCTTACTGCCCAGCCTCTGGCCATAGTTGTCGCAATCGGGGCCCTGCTTGTCATAAACCAGCACAATATCGTCATTCGATTGATCATCTAGCATAGCGCCCTCTTCTTCTAACGTTTCGATAAAACTCGACTAGCCTCAGTTAACCCAGACGCCATTGGTAACCTGGCAGTCAATTGAATCCAAAACCATGTGGGTCATCAAACCAAGACCAATTAAACGGGTTTTTGGCGCAAAACAAAGAACAACGTAAAGAGCGATAAACCAAGGCTGATGCAACGGATGAAATCCGATACTGCAACGACTGGCATCATAAATGGGAATGGCTAACAGATGATCAAGATCTACCAACATAGTAGCCATCATCACCCAGTAGGATAGCTGCCAACGTTTCCGAAAGAACAGTGCAGCAATCAAGGCTGGAACAATAAAGTGTAAGCTTAAATGGAACATTAAAATCCAGTCACGCCGCTCGGAATGGCTGGGTAGTCACCCACCAGAGGTGCGCCATTTTCCACAGCCTGTATTGCTGCTTCGATAATATCTAAGGCTTCAATAAACACTTTTTTATCCATATTGAGGGCTGGGTACATACGCACTGTGGGCTCGGTATCGCAAATCGCCCACACGCCGTTAATGAGCATTTCGTTACGCACGGTACGGCCAACAAAGCTATCGTCATAGTCATCACCAAACTGCGCTTTATCTGGGTGGGTAAATGAGATGCCCATTAATAAACCTAAGCAGCGTACATCACTGACAATGGCATACTTTTCAGGCCAATCGGCCATACGTTGCTCAGCGATGGCGGCGAGATCTGCGCCGTGGTCTATGACATTATCGCGCTGGAAAATCTCCAGTGTTTTTAGACCAGCGGCACACCCAGCAGGCGTACCGGCAAAGGTACTTCCCGCACTGGCTCGGGGGTTATCACCCAAGATCTCATCGCGCGCGGCCACCCCAGCACAAGGTTCCACACCCCCAGACAAGTTCTTACCAAACACCATCATGTCGGGTATGACATCATAGTGGTCAATACCCCACATGCGACCCGTGCGACCAAGACCGGTAAGAACTTCATCAACAATCATCAGCCAGTCGTGTTTATCGCAAATACGCCGAATACCCTGAACAAAGTCTGGCGAGGGAATCCAGTTACCGCCTTCAGCCAGACCTGGCTCCACGATAATAGCGGCAATATTGTTTGCAGGAACAATATATTCAGGAATGTGACTCTCTAAATACCACAGACAATAGTTAACGTATTGTTCTGGGGACATATCAGCGGGGATATTTTGTGAGTAAGGGTAAGGCGCCTTAATCACTGCTCCACTCCAGGGCTCCATGTACAAATTATGTTCGCTGGTGTAACCGCTAATGACCTTTGTGCCCATACCTGCGCCATGAAAAGAGGAGGTAAAACTAATAATATGGCGACGTTTTTTGTAGCAGAGCGCAGTGTGCACTGCCGACTCTACCGCCTCGGTACCAGAGACTTCAAAAGTGAGCCGCGGTAGCTGCTTACCCGGCATGATGTCGGCAATTTTTTCTGCCAACTCAAAGCGCAGTGGATGCTCCCAGTGGTAACCATACCTCTGGTGGGCATCATGTACCGCCTCTAAAACCTCAGGATGACAATTGCCCAGAGGGTTGGTAGCCCAACCATTTTGAAAGTCGATGTACCTGTTGCCATCAAGGTCCCAGACATAATCACCCTGGGCCCTATCAAGAATAATTTGTGCCGG
>LWDU01040195.1_pt1 | contig 22351 bp, 26 predicted proteins | sample 727161 | NCBI WGS metagenome assembly LWDU01 (sample SAMN04566230, study PRJNA314399) | hydrothermal vent metagenome | isolation source: deep sea hydrothermal plume seawater | place: Mexico: Gulf of California, Guaymas Basin | collected 2004-07-11
GTACCGACAGTATCAAACGGCAAAGACGCTTTAAAAACCCGCCGTAAAAGCACGAAAAACTTGACAGAAGCCGATAAAAAGCATTTATCACTGATGCTTGAGGGTGTCGATGACCCCGACTTGCGAGAAAGGCTTGAAAGTATGGCAAAGGCTTTTTTGCAAGATCAGCAAAACTGAATTATAACCATCTTACGAATTAGTAATTTGAAGGAAAAATCCAAATGAAAGTAACTGCTATTACTTTGCGCCCCGGTAACGTTGTCGATAGAGACGGCCGCCTCTTTGTTGTTACCAAATACGAAATTATCCAACCTGGTAAAGGCGCATCAGTGATTCAGGTTGAAATGCGTGATATCCGCTCCGGTTCAAAAGATAACGTTCGTTACAGAACGCAGGAAACTGTTGAGCGCGTTAGACTGGAACAAGACGATTACCAATACCTATTTGCAGGCGATGATGATATTTACACATTCATGAATGTTGAAAACTACGAGCAGATCGAAGTTAAAGGCGACATTCTCGGCGAACCGAAGCAGTTCTTGCAAGAAGGCATGATCGTTGTCATTGAAACATTTGAAGGCGAACCACTGGGCGCACAATTCCCTGATATGGTCACAATGGAAGTTGTTGAAGCCGAACCTGTTGTCAAAGGACAAACTGCCACAACATCATACAAACCTGCTATACTGGAAAATGGTACAAAGGTTATGGTGCCTCCGCATATTGATGTCGGCACACGCATCGTTGTCAAAACAGAAGATGCAACTTACTACGAACGCGCTAAAGACTAATTCATAAGGATCATAGAGTATGGCTCTGTCACCCAATATCAACGTAATGCTGCGTGCTGCTGAAAAAGCAGGCCGCTCCCTTATCCGTGACTTCGGCGAAGTCGAACAGCTTCAGGTATCCCGCAAGGGTCCTGGCGACTTCGTGTCTGCCGCTGACCGTCGCGCAGAAGAAATTATTTATGAAGAGCTAAGCAAAGCGCGCCCTGATTATTCTTTCTTGATGGAAGAAGGTGGCACCAAAGGCGATCAGAACTCAGAGTTCCGCTGGATTATTGATCCGCTGGATGGCACTAGCAACTTCCTGCATGGCATTCCTCACTGGTCAATTTCTATTGCACTGGAGCAAAAAGGCGAAATCGTAGCGGGTATTATTTTTGATCCTGTTAAGGATGAAACATTCCGCGCAGAAAAAGGCGATGGCGCTTTCATGCGTAACATGAGACTGCGTGTCTCAGGTCGTAACGATATGAGCACGTCTATGATTGCTGCTGGCCAGCCTCGTCACAAGACTGAGGATATTGACCTGTTTATGCGTGAATACAGCACTGTATTTAGACTAAGTGGTGGTGTTCGCCGTTACGGGTCTGCAGCCCTTGATCTGGCTTATGTGGCAGCTGGCCGTTACGAAGCATATTGGGAGCGCTGTGTGAATGCATGGGATGTAGCCGCAGGCGCACTGATTGTTCGTGAAGCTGGTGGTAGTGTCACACAAATTGACGGCCGCGACGGAGCCGTTCATGCCGGAAACATTCTGGCGGGTAATCCGACCATTTACGGGGAGATGAAAACACTCCTCGCAGGAGTCAAAAAACAAAGAGATGCTGCGTAACGCCAAAACATTTTTGGTTTATATGTCTCTGGCGCTAATAGTTCTGGGCGCCCCTTCACCTGCGAATTCTCAGGATGCTGAAGTTGAAATTGATATGACTGTGCTCGGTGATATGGAGCCAGCTGCAGGCGCTGACTCCGCGCAGGGGCTTCCGATATCGAGACCGATTGAAAGGCCTGCGCGCCCTACTCTGACACAGCCCACTATTACTAGCCCGACAATACAGCGCCCTAAAATCAGCACGCCAGTTATAGAAACACCGACAATGAAACCGACGGTGTTTAAACCTACAGAAATCAAACCTGTGGTAAATGAGCGTCAGAATGTTGATCCTGTCCGTGTAGAAAACAACGGGGGTATGATCTCCAGCAAAGAACTGATGGATTATCCTGTCGACCCTGAGGCTCAAATCAGGCCGCCAGTCAGAAAGCGCGAGAAGCCACGAATTATTTCATTTCCTATCGAGGAAAAGGTGCGTTCGGACAGTACTAACCCTGCTTTTGTACAAGAAGACCTGAATGCTGTTATCCCGCAAGCAGGTACATCAGCCGCTAAAAATGTAGCTGAAGTTCCCATGCCGGCCTTAAAGCCAGTTGCTATACCATCCGTAGAAAGTCTGCCTAAGGAGGCTATAGAGCGTGCTGATGTCGTTAAGGCCGCCAAGCCTAAGCGTGATGTCGAGAAAGTCTATGCCAATATAGGTAATGTGCCTATTCCGGGACGACGTCCGGCAAGGCAGGTGGCATCAAAGTCTTTTGTGAGTACAGCGCGCGTCCATGCCGTGAAGGATGTCAGCAAGGCGGGTATGGACATGCCTGCGTTACCGGCTAAGCGTGTTTTTGCTGAACCACTCAATGCGCCGCCTGATATTGGGTTGAAGCTTGGTGCCAAAGACGGATCAGGCATGCGCAATGTCCAGAATGATGATCTCGCACGCAAACTGAAGACCCCGAACAAAGAAGAAATGGTCGCAAGCATCGAGCGCATGGCTGAGGTAATTGAAGCTATTCATGGTAAACAAGGCACAACAAAGGTGGTCCCTAACCCTGATCGTCTTGAAGTGCCTAAACTTAAAAAGCCTGAGCAGGCATTAGACGGAGAAAGCATTCACCCTGTCTTTGCTGTACCGCTTGAAGTGCCCACACCCGAACGCAAGCCTATAGCTATAGTCGAAAACAATATAGCGGCCCTAGAGCCAGCGGCTGGCAATGAACAGTCAGAAGAGGACATTGTCGATATTACGGAGACTATCCCTGCCGCTAAAACCATTATGAAGGCCGAAACGCAGACTGAAATTGCAGCTTTTAATGGTAATAAGGACGCATTTAGTATTCCGTTTGCCAGCGGCCAGATAGAAGCTGACGAGAATATGTTAGGCACGCTCAATTCTGCAATTATACAACGTATGCGCAGCGACCATTCTTTACGTCTTCAAATGCAGTCATTTGCGATCCCTGATGGAAAAAACATTAAAAATGCGCGCCGTGGGTCTCTGACGCGCGCTCTATCACTGCGTAAGTATCTGATAGATCAGGGAATTGAATCCTCCCGCATAGATGTGCGTGCTTTAGGGAATACAGAAAACTTGGACAGGGTTGATCTATTACTCGTGAATCCGAACGGCTGATTTTAGTTTGTAACGCTTAAAGGATTACCCGCGAATTGACCGTATAAGTAAGTAGCTTTGATGTGGATAAGCTACGGCAAACAGCGCGGTTTTATTGACTTTCCTACGAATAAAGTTGATTTTCGAGCTATAGCCTATTATGAATTGAACCTAAATTATGACAAGGAGAGCGTCATGACGCGTCAGAATCTCATTGGATTCGGAGTAATAGTAGTAATTATCGCCGTCGCAGCGGGTGTAGTTATGTCTTCCAATTCAAAAACTACAGTTGCTAGCGATACAGTATCAGTAGAAACACAAGCTGAAACAGGTGTTGTTGCAGAAGTGACCGAAGCTGCTACTGAAGAAGTCTCTGCTGCTGTTACAGCAAGTGCCGCTGTTGATTATAGCGATGCAGAAGCTGTTAAAGCTCATGTAATGAAAGTCAGAACGCTCGGTAATCCAGATGCGAAAGTTAAGCTTGAAGAGTTTGCCTCACTGACTTGCAGCCACTGTGCAAACTTTCATACGCAGACATTCGGCGAAGTAAAATCTGAAATGATTGATAAAGGCGAAGTATTCTTTACGTTCACAGATTTCCCTTTGAACGCACCAGCGCTAGAAGCGTCTATCGTGGCACGTTGTCTGCCTGAAGATCGTTACTTTAAATTCATCTCATTCCTGTTTGAAAACCAGAGTGACTGGGCATTCAATGGTGACTTCAGCAAATCACTGCGTCAGAACGCAAAGCTTGTTGGCGCATCTGATGAAATGCTGGATGCTTGTTTGACTGATGATATCCGTGCCGCATTGCTGACACGTATGCAAGAAGCCGGTCAGAAGCATGGCATTAGTTCAACACCAAGCTTCGTCTTTAACGACGGTGCAGAGAAACTGTCAGGTTCACAGCCATACCCGATTTTCAAGGCTATGGCAGAAAAACTGACAAGTGATGGTGAGAGCCAGTAATTTATGATCCAGTTTTCCAAACTCAGACTTCACGGCTTTAAGTCTTTTTGCGAAAAGACCGAGCTGGATATCGGCCCCGGCCTGACAGGAATTGTCGGGCCGAACGGCTGTGGGAAGTCTAATTTGGTGGAAGCATTGCGCTGGAGTATGGGTGAAAGCTCAACCAAGCGTATGCGTGGCGGAAGCCGCAGCATGGATGATATGATCTTTAACGGGACGGCCAAGCGCCCTGCCCGCAACACTGCGGAAGTGTCTATCTTACTTGATAACACTTCCCACAGTGCCCCTGCCCCTTACACAAAAATCGAAGAAATCGAAGTTGTGCGTAAGATCGAGCGTGACCATGGGTCAGGTTACCGCATTAACGGCAAGAACGTCCGCGCGCGTGACGTTCAGCTGCTTTACGCTGATATGCTAGCAGGTGCGAATTCACCTTACCTCGTATCACAGGGCAAAGTTGCCAATATGATTCAGGCCAAACCTTCAGAGCGTCGCATGATCCTCGAGGAAGCTGCCGGTATCACTGGTCTATATGCCCGCCGTCATGAAGCTGAGCTGCGCTTGCGTGCCACAGATAACAATCTGAAGCGCATGGATGATTTGCTCGGAAGCATGGAAGGTCGTCTGAATGACCTTAAGAAACAAGCACGCCAGGCAAATCGCTACCGTAATTTGAGTGCACAAATCAGGCAGCTTGAAATCAGCATCGCTTGCTTGGAATACCGCACCGCATTTGAAAAGCTTAACGACGTAAAAAGCCGCTACGGTGAAGTTGAAAGCCGCGTCGCCGAACATATGGTCGTTGTGAACCAGCTGACCAAGACGCAAACAGAACAATCAAAAGATATGCCCGATCTCCGCCAAAAAGATGCAGAGATGGGCGCAGCGCTGCAAACTCATAATCTGGCTTTGCAGCGTCTGGAAGATGAGCAGGCGCGTTTGTCTGAGGAGCTTGAGACAACCAAGTCACAGCTGTCACAGATCATCACTGACCGTAATCACGAAAAGCAGAGCCTGACTGAGAACACAGCAGCGTTGGAACGTTTGACTGCGGAAGAAGAAACACTACGCTCCAAAGAGCAAAACCAGAACGATGACCTTTCCGATAAGGAAAAAGTGCGTGATGAGCTCAAGGAAATCGTTGGTAAGCTTGAAGAGCGTTTAAACGCCCTTGTACAAGACGCCGCCGAAGTGCGCGCCCGCAAGCAAAGCCTTGAAAGACAGGTTGAGCAAGACGAAGCTTCCAAAGAACGCCTTAGTGCTCGTCTACAAGATGCCGAAGAGCAGTTAAAAACGACCAAAGAAGACATGAAGAGCGCCGTAGATACAGAAGGTCTGCGCAAGATTATCGCCAAAGCGGAAAAGCAGTTGGAAGATATCGTAGCCAAGATTGAAAAAGGCGAAACCGAAAAACAAGCACTGCAAGATAAACAGCGTGAAGTTAGCGAAAGCCTGACTGAGAAATCTAAAGAGCTGTCTAAGATTGATACAGAAATCAGTATGTTGGAATCAATTCTGAACGCTGATTCAGATCTGGAATTCAAGCCTGTCTTTGATGATGTTAAAGCCGAGCAAGGTTTTGAGATTGCTCTGTCACGTGCATTAGGCGACAGTTTGATGGGCTCTATTGCCGAGGATGCGCCTGTTGTCTGGAAGAAGCGCGAATTTAAAGATAGTGATATCCCTGCCTTGCCTGCCGGTGCCCAGAAACTGGAACCACATGTTAAAGCACCTGAAGCGCTGAAGTTTGCTTTGAACCTAATTGGTTTTGTGGAAGACGTCGCCGCTGGTGATAAACTGGCACAGGAACTTAAGCCCGGTCAGTCCTTGGTATCGCGTGAAGGCGCATACTGGCGTTGGGATGGATTGTTTATCAAGGCAACAGCACAAGACAGTAACGCGCAGCGTTTGAAGCATAAAAACCAGCTGGCTGAATTGCAGAAACAGCGCCCCGCTCTGGAAAAAGCATTAGAAAAGCTAGAGACCTCAAAGCAGGACGTGGCTGACAAGCTGCAATCCCATGAGGAAACATTGCGTGCCACGCGTCTTGAAAAGATCGAACAAGACGATCTGATTAAAAAGACCCAGTCTGAGCTTAACGCCGCTATTGAATCACAAGCAGGTGCGCAGGCCGAAGTCGCCAAGATTGAAGAGACAATTTCACTGGCTAAAGCGGATCTTGCATCTCTTGAAATACGTCTCGGCGATACAAAACTTGCATTGGCTGACTTTAATGACGAGTCAATTGAAGCACAGCAGGTGAATACAGAAGAACTGAAAGTCGAACTGGCTACCGAGCGTGAAAAACTGCAAGATGCCATCAACACATTAGAAATGGCGCGTCAGGATCACAATCGCCGTCAGGCACGTCTGCAGGCAATTGGTGATGAACGTGTGAATTTGCAAAACCGCTGCATCCGTGCGCAAGAACGTCTCAAGGATTTGGATACACGCGAAACGCAGCTTAGCGAAAAATCCGAAAGCCTTAAAAAGCGCCCTGCTGAAATCAAGGTTGAGAAAGAAACGCTTCTGTCAAAGATTGCTAATCTTGAATCAGAAAAAGCAATAGTCTCTGACAAGCTGCAAATCTGTGAAAATGAATTAGGTGAAACGACAACTGCGCTGAAAGAAGCCGAAGCCAAACTGGCAACAGCACGTGAACAGCGTGCATCGGCCCAGGCCACAGCCGAAGAACGTCATCAACAGATGGAAAGCACAAAGCGTTACATTCGCGAGCATTTTGACCTGTCCCCTGAAGAACTGATGCGCGAAGCAGCTATGGATCCTGAGAACTTGCCAGAACTCGGCAAGCTTAAGGCAGAACGTGAGCAAGCCATCCGCAGTCGCGACATTATTGGTGCGGTAAACCTGCGCGCCGAACAGGAAGCAACAGATCTTGAAAAAGAACTCGGCGGCATCCTGAACGAGAAACAAGACTTGGTCGAAGCAATTGAAGAGCTGCGCGGCGGTATCAATAAACTGAACGCCGAAGCACGCGAACGTCTACAGGCAGCGTTTGATCACGTAAACGGTTATTTCCGTGAAATGTTCACGCGTCTGTTCCATGGTGGCAAAGCCCATTTGGCGCTAATCGAATCTGATGATCCGCTGGAAGCCGGTCTAGAGATTTTCGCGCAGCCTCCCGGCAAAGCTTTGCAATCACTGACATTGCTATCAGGTGGTGAACAAACACTAACGGCAATTGCTCTTATTTTTGCGATGTTCCTGACCAACCCGGCACCAATCTGTGTGCTTGATGAGGTCGATGCGCCTTTGGATGATGCAAACGTTGATCGTTTCTGTGACCTTTTGGAAGAGTTCGCTGATCGCGGTGAAACACGTTTCCTTGTTATTACCCACCACCGCCTCACCATGGCGCGTATGGATCGACTCTATGGTGTCACAATGGCAGAGCGTGGCGTGTCAAAACTGGTATCTGTAGATCTGAACCAGCAATTTGATTTCCTTGACGCTGTCGCCTAGCAGGCATAGCATCATCATATGAATGATGATTTGAAAAATCTTTCCGATAAACTTGATGCCATCCAGAGCAAGGAACGCGAATCCGAGGCTAAACAAGCCACTAAGGATAATGAGCGTAAAGAGCAAGAAAACGGTTTTGGTGCGGGTGTCGAGCTAATTGCTAACATGATTGCAGGCGGTATTGTCGGCTACGGCATTGACTACCTGACAGGCACGCAACCCTTATTCACTATGCTGTTTTTCCTTATTGGGTTTGGCTGGGGACTGTACCGAGTCTACCGCATCATGGAAAAATTGGATAATTCTGACTAAAAATCACCGAAAGCCATTGCAAAACGTAGTAAAAGACGCTAAAAAACGCCCCAAGAGTGTTTTAATATAGTGAGTGGGATTACTATGGCTGACCCTATCCACCAGTTTGAAATTCAAAAGATTGTCGACTTTCAGGTCGGCAGCATGGATTTATCTTATACAAACTCTGCTCTCTGGATGACTATTGCAGTCGTCGTTTCAACAGTATTTCTAACAATGGCAATGGGGCGTAAGTCTCTTGTTCCTGGCCGCGCGCAAGTGCTGGCGGAAATGTTGTATGAATTCATAGCAGGCATGATACGGGAAAACATAGGCGCCGACGGTCGCAAATACTTCCCGTTCATCTTTACAATCTTCATGGTTGTACTGATGGGTAACTTACTGGGGCTTATCCCCTACTCCTTCACGTATACAAGTCACATCGTTGTAACCTTCGCACTGGCTGCGCTTGTGTTCTTTGCGGTTGTGATCTTTGGTCTGATTAATCACGGCATGCACTTCTTTAGCTTGTTCTTGCCACCTGGCCTGCCGAAATGGCTGTGGCCCATGATCATTCCTATTGAGTTCATTTCATTCCTGATCCGTCCTGTAACGCTGTCTGTCCGTTTGTTCGCAAACATGATGGCTGGTCACTTGATGTTAAAAGTGTTCGCAGGTTTCAGTGTTGCTATGGTAAGCGCCGGTGCTTTAGGTATGCTGGCAAGTACAATGCCAATGGTGTTCAACACTATTCTAATCGGATTCGAGTTCCTGATCGCACTGATCCACGCTTATGTGTTTGCTGTGCTGTCATGTATCTACCTGAAAGATACAGTTGAACTGGCACACTAATTACAGATGTTGCCCAAATAGGTTTATTAAACAAAAACGAAACTAACTAAACTAAAAAGGAAAGTTAAAATGGAAAACGAAGCTATGAAATTGATCGCTGCAGCTCTTGCTCTGCTCCCAATTCTGGGTGTTGGTATTGGTCTGGGCATGATCTTCTCATCATACAACGAAGCTGTTGGTCGTAACCCACAAGCTGCTGAACTGCTGAACAAAAGATTCTTCATCACGTTCGCTCTGACAGAAGCTCTTGCGATTTTCGCTCTGCTTGTTTGTCTGATGATCCTGTTCGTATTCTAATCTATCCAGATTAAGTACAAACAGTTAAACGTTATAAGGATACAGGCATGATGGCTGGTATATCTAAAACTTTGGGATTAAAGCTCGGCGGCATTTTCGCCGGGCTGTATGGCGTAACAATCACGCTGGCAACTTCTGCACATGCTGCAGTTGATGCGGGTGAGCACCATGAATCTGGTGGCTTGCCGCAGTTTGATTTGACAACATTCCCAAGTCAGATTTTCTGGCTGCTTATCATGTTTGCCTTCCTATATATGTTCTTTGCCAAGAAGACATTGCCGGAAATTTCCAGCACGTTGGAAAACAGACGTGAACAGGTCAAAAGTGATCTGGAAATTGCTGAAAAACTGCGTGCTGAAGCCGAGCAAGCTCAACATGACTATGAAACAGGCCTGATTAAGGCCCGTGAAGAGTCAACAAAGACAATGGCAAAGACACAACAAAAAATCTCAGAAAAAGCCGAGAAAGCTTCGAACGATTACCGTGAGAAGATGGAAAAAGAGATGGCCGCGCTTGAAGAGCGTTTAGGCAAGGCTCAATCCGAGGCTATGGATGATATGAATACGATTGCTGCGGAAGTAGCAAGCGAAGCTGCAAAGAAGATCGTGGGCATTTCCCCTGATCTGAAGGAAGCAAAGACAGTGGTTAAATCACTGAATGACAATGGTAGAAAGGCTGCTTGAAAATGATGGAATTTCTTTCTGATACAGGTAGCTGGGTTCTTATCTCATTCCTGATTTTTGCTTTCCTTGCATATACAAAAGGCAAAGCAGCATTCTTGAATATGCTGGATAGCCGTATTGAAGCGATTAAAAACGAAATCGAAACAGCTGAGTCACTGCGCGTAGAAGCTCAAGAGCTTTTGGCACAGTACCAACGCAAGCAGCGCGATGCTGCTAAAGAAGCTGAAGAGATTGTCAAAACAGCAAAAGAGCATGCTGAAGAAATCAAAAAGCAGGCAGACACAGATCTTAAAGCTTTGACGAAAAAGCGTGAAGAGCAGTTAAAAGAACGTCTGAGCCGTATGGAAGAAAAAGCTATGCGCGAAATTCAGGCTTACGCTGCTGAGCTTGCAGTGAATGCGACTAAAGAGATCATTGCCAAGCAGATGGATAAGAAAACCAACGAAAATCTGGTTAAAGAGTCTATCAAGAATATCTCTAAGCAAGTCAGTTCCAAATAGAACTGCATAAATCAAAATCATGAGTGCTGTTTTTTCACCGCCGCATATACATGACAGCGGCCGCTGGAAGAATAAGCGCGTCGGATTACTCGGCGGTTCTTTTAATCCCCCGCATGAAGGTCATATTCACGCCAGTATGGTGGCACAGCGCGCTTTGCAGCTAGACGTCGTTTGGTGGATGGTTACGCCGCAAAACCCTCTAAAAGAGAAATCATCATCAGCATTTGAGAAACGTATGGCTCTGTGTGAAGATTTCACACGCCATTATCCGGAAATTCTAGTCACTGACATAGAAAACGAGATCGGTACAAATAAAACGTGGCTGACGGTTTCAAAGTTACGGCGTCTTTTCCCCTTAACAGAGTTTGTCTGGATTACAGGCATGGATAACGCATTGTCTATGCACAAATGGCACCACTGGCGTCGTATCCTTCAAGCTGTACCCACAGCACACGTTGCAAGGCCACCAGCATGGAATTTGATAGAGCAATGCCCTCTTAAAATGCTGTCCCAACAGAATCACTTTTTCCTCGATAGATCCCAAAAAGTAAATCTAAAGCCCGGAAATACCTACTGGTTACTACAAAAACAGTTACTTGATGTATCGTCAACGAATATAAGAAAATCAAATAGTTAGGTTATTTTTATAATGCGATGCATCAATGATTCATATGTCAGGTAGTTGCTTGAGGCTCTCAAAACACGTAAAATATAAGTATGAATGTAGTTATACGTTTATATATCGAAAGGACGGGTTCGTAACATTGGGTAGGTGTTGTCAAACCGTGCGGACGACTAAAAATAAGCATTATGCTGGCGCTTCGATGTTGCTCGTCGAGGCGCTTTTGTTTTAATAATGTTTTGTGGTTAACAAAAGAAGGAGATAGACCATTTTAAAAACATACAACGCAGGGGCTTTGAGCCCTGAAGAGATCAAAAGCATGATTGAAGAATCACTGGATCTCGATAAAGCCCAGGACATAAAGACTATTGATCTGAAAGGTCAGACATCTATTGCTGACTATATGATCGTGGCCTCGGGCACATCTACACGTCAAGTTGCAGCGCTTGCCGAAAAGATTAGAGACAGACTTAAAGCCAAAGGCCTTGAGTATGTTCGTATCGAAGGGCTTGATCAATGTAACTGGGTCGTGCTGGATGCTGGTGACGTGATTGTTCACCTTTTCAGACCAGAAGTTAGAGACTTCTACAACATCGAAAAAATGTGGCAAATGGGCGGGCATTCTTCATCCCATATGTCTGGTGTACCCGCAGCTTAACATCTGTGCGGCGCTGAGGTAGTATTCAGTGTACTCCAAGTTCAGGACTTGGAGCAGAGAACGAGAGTGCTACACGATGCAATACGAAATAATCGCAGCGGGCCGTATGCGTGATAAAAACCAACTGGCCCTTTGGCAGGACTATGCCAAACGTCTTTCCCCTACTCCTAAACTAATCGAAATTGAAACACGAAAACCCAATGAGATTGACAAGCTCATTGCCGAGAAGCTTGATCCGCAGGCGTTTATTTTCATGCTAGATGAACGTGGCAAATCTTTGGGCAGTGTGGAGTTTGCCAAGAAGCTGTCAAACATCACAATGGACGGCATCGGCAAAGTCCAGTTTGTGTTGGGCGGTGCTGACGGTTTCAGCGACGATTTACGCAAAAGAGCAAATTTCCTGTTATCATTTGGCAAGCAAACATGGCCTCATATGCTGGCGCGTATTATGCTGATAGAACAGATTTACCGCGCTGTGCAGATACAGGCGGGACATCCCTATCACCGCGAATAGATATCGGATTTAAGCGTGCCAAGACTGCTACATCTCATAGCAATAATCTGCCTCGGTTTCACACCGATGCTCGCACACGCCCAGACACCACCTAAACCTGAAAGTAAGACCAAGGCTCTGTCCACAATTCAGGACCAGCTGGCCGAAGAGCAGCAGCGACAAGAGGCGCTTAACCAGTCTGCAGAAGATGCCGAGCGTGATCTGGAGAAAACCAAGAAAGAGATCGTAAAATTTGCCGACGTTATTCGCGAAAGTGAATTTAAACTTTCACAGCTAGAGGAAAAGATTGCGGCGCTTACACAAGAAGAAAAAGAGCTGACAGAATCTCTTGAAAAAGACTATGGCTCCATTGGTGAGCTGATTTTAGCATTAGAGCGCATTAAGCGTGTGCCGCCGGAAACATTGATCATGCGTCCAGGCGCCCCGCTGGAAACAGCGCAATCCGCGTTGCTTTTGAGCGGAGTCTTGCCGGTAGTGAAAACGCGTGCCGAAAAACTGTCTTCAGATCTAAACCGTTTAGCTGAAATTAAAGAAGGCTTGGCAACAGATCGCGAGCAAGCCTTGGATGATCGTAAGAAGCTTGATGAACGTTATGATGATATGCAGAAGCTTCTTAAAAAACGTGAAGGTCTTTATGCCAAGACCCAGCAAAACCTGTCCGAGAATAAAGCGCGCATAGCAGCGTTATCCAAAGAAGCTAAAAGCTTGGAAGATCTAATTGCAAAACTTGAGGCAGAACGCGCAAGGCAGCGCCAAGCATCGCGGACTGCAAAGCCTAGTCAAAAACCTGCAGCCGCTGCATCTAATACTTATGTTGATGTTTCTGTACCATCCGCAGGACAGCCGCGTCTGCCTGTTACCGGTTACATCGCCGTAGGTTTCGGTCAGCGTGATGAAATTGGTGCCAAAAGCGAAGGCGTTCGTATTGAGGCGCGTCCCAAGGCTATTATCGTAGCGCCCATGGGTGGTGTAGTGCGTTATGTCGGCTATTTTAAAAACTACGGCAACATTGTCATTATTGAACATAAAGGCGGCTATCACAGTCTTATTGGAGGCTTTGAGAGTATAGAGACGGCTATTCAGCGTCAGGTAAAATCTGGTGAGCCAATCGGAAAATTACCTTCTAAGTCTTCCTATGGCGCAAGCCCTTCACTATATTACGAATTAAGGTATAATGGTCAGTCAGTTGACCCCTCAGTAAAATTCTCTGAACTAAAAAGCTAGGACATATTATGAAATCGACACACTGCTTCCGCAAAGCGGCTCTTTTAACTGTATTCTGTGCCACTTTAGGATTTGTAGGTCACAGTCCTGCTAATGCTCAGGATGAGCCCCGCACAGCAGGCGAAGATCAAAACGCCGTATCAGACAGCAGCGAAACTTACCGCCAGTTAAACCTATTTGGTGATGTGTTTGAGCGTGTGCGTAGTCAGTACGTTGATGAAATGACAGATGAGGACCTGGTTGAAACAGCCATTAACGGTATGTTGATTAGCCTTGATCCCCATTCTTCTTATCTGGATGAAGATGACTTTGAAGAGATGCAAGTCCAGACACGTGGTGAGTTCGGCGGTCTGGGTATCGAAGTCACAATGGAAAACGGCTTTGTAAAAGTGGTCGCCCCTATTGATGATACACCAGCATATAACGCGGGTATTCAGGCAGGCGATTACATCACGCATTTGGATGGTGAAGCTATTCAAGGCCTGAACCTCAGCGAAGCCGTAGATAAAATGCGCGGCCGTGTTGGTACGGATATCGTTCTTACTGTGCGTCGTGTCGATGTTGCGGAGCCTCTGGAGTACACAATTACGCGTGACATCATCAAGATCCGCTCAGTACGTCATAAAGTGATCGACGGTAATATCGGTTACATACGTATCACGACATTTAACCAGCACGCCGATAGCGGCATGCGCGAAGCTTACAATAAGATCAAGGAAATCACTGGTGAAAACCTGAAAGGCGTTATTCTTGATTTGCGTAACAACCCAGGCGGCTTATTGGATCAGGCGATCGCCGTATCCGACTCATTCCTTGATCGCGGCGAGATCGTATCTACACGCGGCCGTAACGAACAAGATACTAAGCGTGATAACGCGACACCAGGCGACATTACAAACGGCCTGCCTGTCGTTATTCTGATTAATAGTGGCTCTGCCTCGGCTTCTGAAATTGTGGCAGGTGCGCTGCAGGATCATCGCCGTGCGATCGTTTTGGGCACAAAATCATTTGGTAAAGGCTCTGTGCAAACAGTTATCCCGCTACCTGGCCACGGCGCGATGCGTCTAACAACAGCACGTTACTACACACCGTCAGGCCGTTCTATTCAGGCTAAAGGTATTGAACCGGACATTACTGTAGAACCAGCGAAAATCGAGCAGTTCAAAGTAAACCGCGTTTATGAAGGTGACTTGCGCGGAGCACTTGCTAATCCCGACGACGCGGAAGCTGCGAAAAAGGCTAACCCTGAAGGTGAAGAAGCAGAAGAAGAGAAAAGCGCTCTGGATAGCAATAAAGAAGAGATTTCTACTGAAGAAATTGAAGATTATCAGCTATCACGAGCCGTAGATCTCGTGCGCGGTGTGGCACTTTACGAAAGCCGTCTGAGAGAAGAGCCAATGCAGATGGTTGAGCCTGAAGAAGAAGGCGAAGCTACTACAGAAACTGAAGGTGCTCAGTAATGAGCGCCCTCGCCGGTGCAAAGAATAACTTTTCAACCAAGGCTTTTGGCCAGGGGTTAGTGTTCTTTGCGCTGGTACTCGCATTATTAGGTGGCTGGCTTTATACCGAACGCGATAACGCCATCACTATTCTGCAAAAGAAACTGGCTTCAAAAGTAATCGAAGTTGATTGGTCTGCCATCAGTACCGAGGCCGATAAAGTTGTTTTCAGATCCGCGGGCAGTAATGAGCGTACGGCAGGTAAAGATATTAGTATTCCTAACATCAATGTTCCTGCGGCCGAGCCTCTGGAGCCTGCGCCGTTAGAGGGCCTGACAGAACGCACACCCGCTGGCGCGACGTTGCCGGTTATTCGTGAGCGTGATGGCTTAACACCTTTTAAAGCGTATCGCCGCCCATTCAATTTGCAGGCGACTACAAAACCAGTCATTGCGCTCGCTATTATGGATGTAGGTCTCTCAGATGTAGCCACAGAATCTGCTATTCGCACGATGCCGCCTGAAGTGACGATGATCTTTTCACCTTATTCGGAAGCATCATCATTCTGGGTGGATCAGGCGCGCGGCCGCGGTCACGAAGTCTGGCTAAGCCTGCCGATGGAATCTCGTTCATACCCACTAGAAGACCCAGGCCCGCACACAATGTTGATCGGTGCGCCAGAACGCGAAAATCTAAACAAACTTGAATATTTGATGACCCGTGCCTCTGGCTATGTCGGCTTTGTCTCAAGCTACCACCCTACTTTTATGCAGTCTGCCACAGATATGCGCCCTATTATTGGTAATATTTATACGCGTGGACTTGGCTTTATTGATGGTTCTATGGAAGCCAGCTTAGTGGCTCAAACAATGGCTCTCGGCCAAAAAGCGCCGTTCTCGTCCATAGACGTCTGGATTGATAGGCCGAACAGTGACAAGGAAGATGTAAATCTACAATTGCAGCTGCTCGAAACTATGGCCAGACAAAATGGCAGCGCAGCGGGCGTGTTCCATACTATGCCGCTTAGTTACCAGCAGGTTCTGGAATGGATCGAAAAAACGAGGGCCAATAACGAATTTATTTTAGCGCCGCTTTCGGCAACAACCAGTTTTTAAGTAGTAATTTTGAGTAAGACGTATGAGTACAGAACTTCCTTATCGCCCTTGCGTTGGTATCGCCCTATTCAATGATGACAATCATGTTTTTGTAGGTGAGCGCATCGATAATCCTGGCGCATGGCAAATGCCGCAAGGTGGTATAGACGAAGGTGAAACTGTCGAAGATGCTTTCTTCCGTGAAATGGAAGAAGAGATTGGCTCTACACTAGCCGAGATTATCAGAGTTCATGATACTCCTCTAAGATACGAGCTGCCGCCCCATTTACTAGGAAAGCTTTGGAACGGCCAGTTTGGTGGTCAGGAACAAATCTGGGTGGCCGCGCGCTTTATGGGGCTCGATAGCGACATCAATATACACGCCCACAGGCAGCCCGAGTTTCAAGCTTGGCAATGGGCTCCTTTAGATCAAATTCTGGATTTGATCGTTCCCTTCAAGCGTAATACATACGCAGAAGTAATAACGGCCTTTAAAGACATTGTCTAAAGGCCGTTAGTATTCTTTTTAAATCAGTAAGATCTATCTATTACGGATTAAGCGGTGACCATGCAGGGTCAGAGGCGTCAACAGGTGTTGGCAGCATACGCTCGTTATAACCAGTCAGATCAACTGTGTAGACGCGTGTCTGACGCGTTTCACCTTTAGGGCCAGTTGGTACTTCTTTGAAATATGCCAGAACACGACCGTTTGGTGACCATGTCGGCCCTTCAACGTGATAGGCCGTTGTAATCAGACGCTCGTCTGAACCGTCTGGGCGGATAACACCGATATAGAACTTACCTTGGTGCATACGCGTAAAGGCAATGAGATCGCCACGCGGTGACCATACCGGGTTCGCGTAACGGCCTTGACCGAATGTAATACGTTGCGGGTTAGAACCGTTAGCACCCATTACGTAGAGCTGCTGAGAGCCTCCACGATCAGATTCAAATACAACCTTGTTGCCATCTGGAGAGAATGATGGGCTTGTATCAATAGCATGGTGGTTTGTCAGACGTTCAACCTTACGGGAATTGATATCCATCGTGTAAATATCACTATTGCCGTCTTTCGCCATACTCATGATGACTTTACGACCATCCGGAGAGAAACGCGGCGAGAATGTCATGCCGGGGAAATCACCAAGTACGCGCTGCTTACCGCTATCAATGTCATACAGATATACGCGTGGCTTATTGTTGTAGTATGCCAGATATGTGATCATCTGCTGGTTAGGGGAAAAGCGTGGCGTCAGAACGAGCGTATTGCCGTCTGTCAGGTAATGGTGGTTAGCACCATCCTGATCCATAATAGCCAAGCGCTTTTTACGCGCTGTACCTGGACCTGTCTCGGCAATGTACACAATGCGTGAATCAAAGTAGCCGTCTTCACCTGTAATACGCTTGTAGATCTCGTCAGAGATAATATGCGCAATTCGGCGCCAGTTTTGTTGCGTTGTTGTGTAAGCCATGCCGGAAAGCTGTTGCTCACTAAAGACATCCCAGAGACGGAATTCAACGCGGGCGCGGCCGTCAGGTGCTTTGGTAACGACGCCAGTCACAAGCGCCTGCGCATTAATTGCGCGCCATTCGCCGAAGCGAGGGCCGTCTTTGGCAATTGAGTCAGGCTGTTGAATAAAGGCACGTGGACTAATGGGGTCAAACAAGCCTGTGCGTTCTAAGTTCTCGCTGATAACTAAAGGCATCTCTTGTGCCATTTTGCTGTCAGCGCCCGGCTCAGCATAGAATGTGCTGATAGCAATCGGTAGTTTTTCAACCCCGCCTGATCCAACAACAATGCTAACTTCCGCTTTCGCAGGTGCTGCAAAAAAGAAGGCAAAGATAAGGGCGAGTGGCAGAAGTCTTTTCATCATGTCAGTGTCCTTTAATGGTCAGTATGGCTATCAGTCTTTACGCAGTTTAGAGCATCTCACTAGGATCAAAATTAATCGTAATGATATCCCATAGATCGGGTTTGTTCGGTGGCAAGTCAAGTGGGCTACATTTGTAAACCGCTCTTACTGCACTATCCGCAGCAGCCCTGTAAAAACTGTCGGTATTGTAACGTATCGAGTCCACGATTTTAACGTCTCTTACCGTTCTGTCAGGATTTACAAACAGTTTAAGTGTAACAACAAGTTCTTCCGCATAACGGGAGCCAGCCTGAATACTCCAGCATTGTGAGAGCTGTCGTTTAAGCGCATCAAGTTCGCCCATCGTCATCTTCTCACTAAAACGTGTCAGTAGTGGCTTTTGTTCCTCGGCTTTTTCCTCGGTCTTATTTTGCGCTTCCTGAGCGTCATTTTCTTCAAGGTTCTTAAGCAACGATTTGAATTTTTCGCTCGTGTCCTCTTTTGGCTCTGGCTTAGGTTCCGGCTCTTTAGGCTTTTCAGGTGTTTTAGGCTTGGATTTCGGCGGCTCAGGCTTTGCAATAGGATCTGGCACATCCTGCGGTGCAGGTGGTGTCGGCGATTCAATTTTTTCTGGTGGTGCAGGTGCAACAGGCTTCGGCGGCTCCTCGGCTTTATTAGTCGGTTGCACAGGCTTCGGCGGTGCTTCTGACGTGTTTGTCGGCGGGCGCTCTATAGTCTTTTGCACAGGCTTTTCGTTCGTTTTAGCCACATCATCAACATCAAGAATTTCAACGCTAATTGGTGTGTCCTCAATAACCGGAGGATCAAGCGTAAAAAGTGGCAGCAATACAAACAACAGAGACAATCAAAGGCAGTTGCATGCCTTTGAACGCTTTACTTTCCAGTCTCATTGCCATCGTCGTGGCAGTATCAGCCATAAAAGCCTCACTTTTGCTCAGATAGTAACGCGATTTTGCGGAAGCCCGCAGCGTTAAGACCGCCAAGAACACTCATGACCTCACCGTAATCCAGACTTTTATCAGCACGGATAAAAATACGGCGATCAGGCGTATCTTTTGTAATGGCGGATAGTAATGGCACTAAACGCTCCTGCTCGACTTCCTGTTCCCCGACAAATATTTTGCCGTCCGGTGATAAGGAAATTTCCAGAGGCTTGTTATCCTCATCGGCAATTGGTTTAGCTTCACTATTCGGAAGATCGATTGTTACGCCTGCCGTTAGCAGTGGCGCAGTAATCATAAAGACAACAAGAAGCACGAGCATAACGTCAACAAAAGGCGTGACGTTAATATCGGACATAGGGCGGCGCCCTCTTCCGCGTGAACCTCTGCTGCTCGGTTGAAGTGATGCGCCCATGATTATGCAGCCTTCTTAGGACTAGTAGACGCGGAAGCTTCCTGCATATCCAGATGACGTGAAAGGATAGCGGAGAAGTCGCTGGCAAAGACATCCAGACGGCCCGCATAACGATCAAGCGCGTTGCTGTAAATGTTGTAACCAATCACAGATGGTATAGCCGCCACAAGACCAAGGGCTGTCGCAAACAAAGCTTCGGCAATGCCAGGCGCCACTACGGCGAGTGATGTATTGTTAGAGCTGGCAATAGCTGTAAAGGAGTTCATGATCCCCCAAACCGTACCAAATAAACCGATAAACGGCGCTGTAGAGCCGATACTGGCAAGGAATGTCATACCGCGCTCCAGAAGGTTCATTTCCTTGTTGATCGTTGTGGTCATCGCACGCTCAACACGCTGCTTCAGACTAGCTTTAACACTGTCCGATTTAGGGATACCGCCAGCAACGCCGTTATGCCATTCTTCCATGCCGGCGATAAACGTTTGAATAAGCGGATCGCGCTTACCCTTTTTAACACGCTGGTATAGCTTATCCAGAGGCTCGCCAGACCAGAACGCTTCTTCGAATTTGTTTCCGCGCTTATTTAATCGCGACAGAGTGCCCTTCTTTTCAAAGATGATGGCCCAGCACCAGACAGATGCCATCAGTAACATAAACATGACAAGCTTAACGATCAGGTCAGCCTGCATAAATAGGCCAAACATACTCATGTCGTGGGCAACACTCTCACCAACGGCAACAGCTTCTACTAATCTATCTTCCATCATGACTCAGCTCCTAAAGCCTTTCTTAAATAATCCGGGACACGCGTTGGCTTGCCGCTTTTTGTTACACAAACAAGTGTGACATTTGCTTCAAATATCAATTGATCTTGTTTATATAATGACTGTTTCATGGCAAAGCTTGCATTATTCATGGCACTTAAAGAGGTTTGCATCGTGACGATGTCGTCAAGAAACGCAGGCGCTAAATAGTCTGCTTCCAATTTACGCACCACGAACATAAATCCTTCGCGATCCATTAAGGGTTTGTTCTCGAACCCTGCAGCACGCAAAAGCTCGGTCCGTCCCCTTTCACAGAATTTAAAGTAATTTGCGTAATATACAATGCCCCCCGCGTCAGTATCCTCATAATAAACGCGGATATCCAATTCATGTTCCATGATATCCCTCAATCAATTCTATAAATGTGGCTAATTCTATTCGTCGAGCATATTGAGCTGGGCTGATTTGCTAGGCTGCAAACCCAGATAGCGGAAGCCCTTTTCGGACAGAACGCGACCACGCGGTGTCCGTTGTACCATGCCTTGCTGCATCAGGTAAGGCTCTATGACATCTTCAATCACATCTCTTTGCTCGGATAAAGCCGCCGCCAATGTCTCGGCACCAACAGGGCCTCCACCATAGTTTTCGGCAATGCAAGCTAGATAGCGCCTATCCATAAGGTCAAGGCCGCTGCTATCTACATCCAGACGTTGCAAAGCCTTGTCAGCCGCTTCGGCGTCAACCTGTCCCGTTTTCTGTACTTCTGCAAAGTCACGAACGCGGCGCGTTAGACGTCCTGCAATACGCGGCGTGCCACGTGATCTGCGCGCAATTTCCATGGCTCCGTCATCTGTAATCGCCATATTCAGTAGACCTGATGTGCGTTTTACGATGCGCATTAATTCTTCGGGGGCATAAAACTCCAAACGCAGCGGAATACCAAAGCGGTCACGCAAAGGATTGGCAAGCAAGCCGCTGCGCGTTGTTGCGCCGACCAATGTAAAAGGTGGCAAATCAATCTGCACTGAGCGTGCCGCAGGGCCCTCACCAATAATCAGATCGAGTTTGTGATCTTCCATGGCAGGATACAGCACTTCCTCGACCATAGGGTTTAGGCGATGAATTTCATCAATAAACAGAACATCATGCTCTTCCAGATTAGTCAGGATAGCAGCAAGATCGCCTGCTTTAGCAAGTACCGGCCCTGATGTTGCACGAAATCCAACACCCAGCTCCTTGGCAACAATCTGCGCCAATGTAGTTTTACCAAGTCCCGGAGGCCCGAAAAAGAGCACATGATCCATAGCGTCTTTGCGCGTCTTCGCCGCCTCGATAAATACTTTAAGATTCTCGCGAAGAGATGGCTGGCCAATAAACTCATCAAGTTTTAAAGGGCGCAATGAATGCTCTTCACCACGCTCTTCAATGTGAACGTCCGTATCAAGATCCGGGGCACGGTCAAGGATTGCTTCATTCATGATGCAAGCTCCTTAAGTGCTAGCTTAATAAGATCGTTTAAACTGCTGTTATCATTAGCCTTCTGCTTGGCTTGCAGTACAGCCGTGTAAGCATCCGTACGGCCATAGCCCAGATTAACCAGAGCGGATACAGCATCATTTTCAATGCCACCCTCCTCGTTGGCAGGCGCAGGTGATGCAGCCGCCTGAACACCCTTAGGTTTGGCCTGTAGATCAATCTTTCCGGCCTTGTCTTTTAGCTCTGTCAGAATACGCGTGGCTAGTTTTGGCCCTACACCGTCAGCGCGTGTAAGAGCTGTCTTATCCCCTGCGGCAATTGCAAAGCCAAGCTGGTCAGGCGGTGTCACTCCCAGAATAGCCATGGCGGCTTTAGCGCCAACACCTTGGACAGTTGTTAAAAGTCTAAACCACTCTTGCTCTGAAGCTTCTAAAAAACCGTATAACGTTATGGCGTCCTCACGTACATTTGTATCAATCAACAGAGACGCCGTATCACCATGTCCGCCGACGCGCGATAATGTGCGCGGGCTGGCATGGACCAGATACCCTACACCCTGCACATCAAGTATGACGGCATTTTCCAGCACGGTGTCAATTATTCCTGAAAGTTTGGCAAACATGGATTACCTCTGACTAACTCTAAGCGCGGATTGCGCGTGATGTGCGTGGCATAGGGCAATGGCCAGCGCGTCGGCTTCATCTTCGCTTACTTTGCCTGCTTTGGGCAACAAAGTAGCGACCATCATCCCCATCTGATTTTTATCAGCGTGACCTGTGCCGACTATAGATTTCTTTATAAGATTAGCTGCATACTCGCTAACTACTAAACCTGTGCGCGCAGCCGAGAGAATGAGCGCCCCTCGTGCTTGGCCTAGTTTTAGCGCAGACCGCGCATTATTATTCATGAAGGTTTCTTCAATAGCTGCCTGATCAGGCTGATACATAGCAATAGCTTTTTGTAAGCCGTCATCCAGCATGGCAAGGCGCGCATAGAGTGGCAGGTTCGCAGCCGTCTTGACAAGGCCTG
>LWDU01037401.1_pt1 | contig 22350 bp, 20 predicted proteins | sample 727161 | NCBI WGS metagenome assembly LWDU01 (sample SAMN04566230, study PRJNA314399) | hydrothermal vent metagenome | isolation source: deep sea hydrothermal plume seawater | place: Mexico: Gulf of California, Guaymas Basin | collected 2004-07-11
GGCGAGCACGCTTTCATGCATCATCTCTGACAGGGTCGGGTGCGGGAAAACGGTGTGCATCAGCGTTTCTTCGGTGAGCTCACCTTCACGGGCGATGACGTAGCCCTGGATCAGCTCAGTCACTTCGGCACCAATCATGTGCGCGCCGAGAAGCTCGCCCGTCTCAGCGTCGAAGACCGTCTTTACGAGGCCTTCTGCTGCGCCAAGCGCAATCGCTTTGCCATTGCCGATGAAGGGGAACTTGCCGACCTTGACCTTGTGGCCAGCCTCTTTCGCCCTGGCTTCGGTGAGGCCCACGCTGGCGATCTGTGGGTGCGAATAGGTGCAGCCCGGTACATTCCAGGCATCAAAAGCGTGCGCATCCTCTGCGCCTGCGATCCCCTCGACGCACATCACGCCTTCATGGCTCGCCTTATGGGCCAGCCAGGGTGCGCCTGTGAGATCACCGATAGCATAAAGGCCATCAACGCCGGTGCGGCCAAAACCATCGACGAGAACGTGGGTCTTTTCGACCTTCACGCCGAGCTCTTCCAGACCCAAACCCTCAACATTGCCGACAATGCCAATGGCGAGAATGACCCGGTCGACTTCCAGCTTCTCGGTCTTGTCGCCGGACGAGATGTCCGCCGTCACTTTGCCCTTGGCTTTCTTCAGCGATTTGACCTGTGCGCCTGTGTGGAACTTGATGCCCTGCTTTTCGAATTGCTTGCGGGCAAGGCCAGATATCTCCTCGTCCTCAACCGGCAGGATCCGGTCCAAGGCTTCAACAACCGTCACGTCGCTTCCAAGCTCATTGTAGAAGCTCGCAAATTCGATCCCGATCGCGCCTGAGCCAATCACCAGAAGCTTCTTCGGCGTCTCTTTCGGCACCATGGCTTCGCGATAGGTCCAGATCAGATCGCCATCCGGCTCAAGCCCGGCCTGAGGGATCGCACGCGCCCGAGCCCCCGTCGCAAGAATAACGTTCTTCGCTTTGTATTCCTTCGACTTTCCGTCCTTGTCTTTCACGGAAACGGTCGGCGCCGGCTTGCCCTTCTTGAGGCTTGCTTCGCCCATGATCACGTCGATCTTGTTCTTCTTCATCAGGTGGCTGACACCTGACGACAACTGCTTTGCAACGCCGCGCGAACGCTTCACGACGGCTTCGAGATCGAAGTCCGCCTTGTCGATCTTCAGTCCAAAGTTTTTGGCGTTGTTCGCGTAGTGAAGAATTTCAGCCGAACGCAGAAGCGCCTTGGTCGGAATACAGCCCCAGTTGAGACAAATGCCGCCAAGACTCTCGCGTTCGACGATTGCCGTCTTCAAGCCGAGCTGGCTTGCGCGAATTGCAGCCACATATCCGCCAGGGCCGGAGCCGATGACGATGAGATCATAGTCAGCCATTCTTGGCCTCCAGTTCTAGAGCAGCATGCTTTGCGGATGTTCGACATAGCGCTTGAAGGCGGCGAGCCATTTCGCGCCCTCAGCTCCGCCAATGACGCGGTGATCGCAGGACAGGGTAACCGTCATGACGGTCGCCGGCACAATTTCACCAGCATCATCAACGACAGGTCGCTTTTCCCCTGCCCCGACCGACAGGATCATGCCTTCCGGCTGATTGATGATCGAGCCGAATGATTTGATGCCGAACATGCCGAGATTGGAGATCGAGAACGTGCCGCCCGAGTATTCCTGCGGCTTCAGCTTCCGCTCACGCGCGCGCGTTGCAAGGTCCTTCATTTCACGCGAGATGGTGGCAAGACCCTTGTTCTGTGCGTCACGGATCACTGGCGTAATCAGACCGCCATCAATGGCGACGGCGACCGAGACGTGCGCCGATTTGTGGTAAGCGATGCCCTTGTCGGTGAAGCTTGCATTGCAGTCCGGCTCTGACATGAGCGCCAAGGCCGAAGCCTTGATCAGCATGTCGTTGACCGAAATCTTCACGCCTTCAGGCGCTGCTTCATTGATATCGGCGCGCGAAGCGAGAAGCTTGTCGAGCTTGATGTCCACGTTGAGCGGGAAATGCGGGACTTGCATGAAGCTTTGAGTCAGACGCTTCGCCACCGTCTTGCGCATGCCGTCGAGCGGTTTCAGCTCATAGCTCTCAGGGTCATAGATACGATCATCGAGCACCTGCGGCAGGATGAGACCGTCTGGCGCAGCTTTCGGCGTATCGGCTGGAGTGTCTGCCGCCTTCTTATCTGAAGCTGCCTGCTTCTTGCCGGGCTCTGCGGCCTCAACATCAGCCTTTACGATCCGGCCGCGCGGGCCCGAGCCCTCAAGCGTGGAGAGATCAATATCACGCAGCGCTGCGATCCGCCGGGCGAGCGGGCTTGCCTTGATCCGGTCCTGGCCGCTGCCAACATCAGCGAGCTTTGGCGAGGTGCCTTCCAGCTCTTTGCGCAGGTCCTTGCCTTCGGCTTCACGCGGCTTCTGTGCAGTTTCGCCCTTGGAGGTCGTGCGGTCGGCATCGCTCTTCTTGGGCTTTTCGTCAGAAGCCTGCTTCTCTTCAGACTTGGCAGGCTTCTCAGCCTCCTCGTCCTCATCACCTTTAGAAGCTTCGTCGCTCTTCTCGCCGCCGCCAGCTGCTTCCGCTTCCGGCGCCTCCACATCGTCCGGGTCTTCGCCCTCTTCAGCGAGCACGGCGATCACTGAATTGACCTTCACGCCTTCTGTGCCGGCCTCCACGACGATTTTCGCGATGGTGCCTTCATCGACGGCTTCGACTTCCATCGTCGCCTTGTCGGTCTCAATCTCCGCGATGACATCGCCGGAAGAGATCGTATCGCCTGGCTTTACCATCCAGCGGGCCAGCGTGCCTTCTTCCATCGTCGGAGAAAGTGCGGGCATGGTAATATTGATGGCCATTAGCTCTTGCCCTTGATCGTGGTGCCCGAGAGGTCCGGCGCATGGCGAAGCCGCTCGCCGATGCCGCCAAGGATCTGCTCCATGATCTCCTGTGCGGATGGACCGTCAGGGTTCTCTTCACGCAGCACGCGTGTCACGTGCTTGGCGATGTCGGCCAGCATGAACCCCCACATTGGAGGTTCCTTTTCCGGATCGCCCGAGGCGCCGACTTTCAGGCTCACATGGTCCTGATTGTTCGAAATCCAGAACCGGATCATTTCCTGCGCGAAGGCGTCCTGGCGGATCGTGCCGGGCTTGGAGAGTTCTTTGTGATCACTTGACATAACACACCTGCTTGGCCGCCTTGATGATGTCTGCGGTGCCCGGAAGGCTCATCGCCTCCAAGTTCGCAGCGTATGGAAGCGGCACATCCTTCTGATGCACGCGAGTTGGAGGCGCATCGAGGTAATCGAACGCTTCGTTCACCACCGTTGCGCAGATTTCAGCGCCCACGCCCATGAAGCGCCAGCCCTCCTCACACGTCACGATGCGGTTGGTTTTCTTGACGCTCTCGATCACGGTCGCAGTATCGAGCGGACGTAGCGAGCGAAGGTCGATGACCTCTGCTTCAATGCCATCTTCAGCTAGCTTCTCGGCCGCCTGAAGCGCGAAGCCGACCATGCGGGAGTGTGCAACCAGCGTCACATCCGTGCCTGGACGACGAACACGCGCTTTGCCGATTGGCAAGACATAGTCCTCGATGTCCGGGACCGGGAAGCTCTCGCCGTAGAGCAACTCATGCTCAAGGAAGACGACCGGGTTCGGATCGCGGATCGCCGCCTTCAGAAGACCTTTCGCGTCAGCCGCATCATAAGGCGCAACAACTTTCAGGCCGGGCACGTGCGCATACCAGGAAGAGTAATCCTGGCTGTGCTGGGCGGCCACACGGGAAGCCGCGCCGTTCGGGCCACGGAACACGATCGGACAGCCCATCTGGCCACCGGACATGTAAAGCGTTTTGGCGGCCGAATTGATGATCTGGTCGATCGCCTGCATCGCGAAGTTAAACGTCATAAACTCGACGACAGGCTTGAGACCGCCAAAGGCCGCGCCGACCCCGAGACCGGCAAAGCCATGCTCTGTGATCGGCGTGTCGACGACGCGCTTGTCGCCGAACTCCTGCAACAGCTCACGAGTGACCTTGTAGGCCCCCTGATACTCTGCGACTTCCTCGCCCATCACGAAGACGGTCTCGTCGCGGCGCATTTCTTCCGCCATCGCATCGCGGAGCGCATCGCGCACGCTCGTGTCGACGAAGTTCGTGCCCTCAGGCACGTCCGGGTCTGTCAGCGAGTCTTCATCCGGCTGAGGCGGGGCAGAAGCTACCTCTTCAGCTGAGGCGTCGTCGCTTTCATCCCCGTCACCTTCACTTTCGGGCGCGTTCTTAGCTTCAGTCTGCGCTTTCGACGTCTTCTCACCGTCACCGGTCGCTGGAGCGTCGTCAATGTCATCGACGCTCTCGCCCTCTTCCGCGAGGCGGGCGATGACCGCATTCACCTTTACATTCTCGGTGCCCTCGGGCACGAGAATCTTGGCGAGCGTGCCTTCATCCACAGCTTCGACTTCCATCGTCGCCTTGTCTGTCTCGATTTCGGCGATGACGTCACCTGAAGAGATCTCGTCGCCTTCCTTCTTGAGCCAGCGCGCGAGCGTGCCCTCTTCCATTGTCGGCGACAGGGCCGGCATCAGAACATCGATGGCCATCAGGCAGACTCCACTTCACGCAACACATCGGTCCAGAGCTCTTCCGGATCCGGCTCAGGACTATCCAGGGAGAAATCCGCAGCATCTTTCACGAGTTCCTTGATCTCCTTGTCGAGATCCTTGAGCTCTTCCTCGGTCGCAATTTCCTGTTCCAGGATGCGCCCCTTGAGGCCGTCAATCGGGTCGTGATGGGTGCGGATATCGTCAACTTCCTCGCGCTTGCGGTACTTTGCCGGGTCTGACATCGAGTGACCGCGATAGCGATAGGTTTTCATCTCGAGGATGTATGGCCCCTTTCCGGAGCGGGCATACTTCACGGCCTTCTCGCCGGCCGCCTTCACGGCATAGACGTCCATGCCGTCGACTTCCTCGCCCTCAATCTCGAAGGAGATACCGCGCTTGAACAGCTCGGTTTCGGCTGATGCGCGGGCAACGCTCGTGCCCATGGCGTACTGATTGTTTTCGATCACATAGACGACAGGCAGATCCCAGAGAGAGGCCATGTTGAAGCTCTCATAGACCTGGCCCTGGTTCGCCGCGCCGTCGCCGAAATAGGTCACGCAGATATTGTCAGTCCCGCGATACTTGTTCGAGAAACCAAGACCCGTGCCAATCGGCACCTGCGCCCCGACGATGCCGTGTCCGCCGAAGAAGTTCTTCTCCCGCGAGAACATGTGCATCGAGCCGCCCTTGCCCTTTGAATATCCGTCCTTGCGACCGGTCAGCTCTGCCATCACCCCTTTTGGGTCCATGTCGCAGGCGAGCATATGTCCGTGGTCGCGGTAGCCAGTGACGATCTGGTCGCCCTCTTTAAGGCAGGCCTGCATGCCTGTGACGACAGCTTCCTGACCGATGTAGAGGTGACAGAACCCGGCAATCTTGCCCATGCCATAAAGCTGACCCGCCCGTTCCTCGAACCGGCGGATAAGCAACATGTCGCGGTAGTATTTCAGCGCTTCGTCGCGCTTGAGCTTTGGTGGAGATTTGGAAGTCTTGCTTTTGGACGGCGTTTTGGCCATGAGGCCTCCCTTTATCAAGACCCCCTTATGTACCCTGAAACCAGCCTTCGTCCAGTTTTAGCACCTATGTCAAAATGCAGGCTCGGAGCTGTCATTTATGATAATTATCTCATCAGCATAGACGAGGTTCAGGTCTTCACGGGCCATGATTTCGACGAGATCAGGATCAACCCGGCCTGGCGTCAGGCGCGCAATGTCCCGGCGCAGCACGTCATTAGCTGCCGTGATGGCATCCAGCTCGGCCTGCTTTTCTGACAATTCCTGTTGCAGATCGGTCCAGCGCCCAAGCCCCTGCTCACCCGCAAAAGCGTGATACGCGAAGTATGCGATCAGCGCGGATAGGGCTGCTGCTGCATATTTGGGGGTCATAAAAGAAACCTCTGCCGACAAGCGAATCGGCAGAGGAATCCATTTAGGTAAATTTAATCTTAATAGGCGCGCGGCACCCTAAGCGTTGATCAGCGCACGCCCTGCATAGAGGGCTGCCGCACCTAGCTCTTCCTCAATGCGGATCAGCTGATTGTACTTTGCCAGACGGTCAGAACGCGACAGGGAGCCGGTCTTGATCTGTCCACAGTTTACCGCAACGGCGAGGTCCGCGATCGTGTAGTCCTCGGTCTCACCGGAGCGGTGGGACATGACGGCCGTATATGCGTGACGGTGCGCAAGCTCTACCGCGTCGAGGGTTTCAGACAGCGTGCCGATCTGGTTGACCTTAACGAGGATGGAGTTCGCGGCGCCGCGCTCCAGGCCCTGGGCAAGGCGCTCAGGATTGGTGACGAAGAGGTCATCACCGACGAGCTGGCACTTGTCGCCGACCGTCTCGGTCAGGATGCCCCAGCCGTCCCAGTCATCTTCTGCCATGCCGTCTTCGATGGAGATGATCGGATAGCGATCAACAAGGTCCTCAAGATAGCGCGCCATACCAGCGGCATCGAGTGTCTTGTTCTCGCCTTTCAGGATGTACTTGCCGTCCTTGTAGAACTCGGTCGACGCGGCATCGAGCGCAAGCGCGACTTCATCGCCCGGCGTATAGCCCGCTTTCTCAATGGCCTTCATGATGTAGTCGATGGCCGCTTCGGTCGAGGAGATATCAGGCGCAAAACCGCCCTCATCACCCACAGCGGTGTTGAATCCGTCAGCGTGCAACAGCTTCTTCAGCGACTGGAACACTTCAGAACCGACCTGGACGGCGTGCGCGATGCTTTCGGCCGCGACCGGCATGATCATGAATTCCTGGATGTCGATCGGATTGTTTGCGTGCTCGCCGCCATTGATGATGTTCATCATCGGAGTTGGCAGGATGCGCGCGTTCGAACCACCGATGTAGCGATAGAGCGGCAGGCCGCAGCTCTCGGCAGCCGCCTTGGCGACCGCCATGGAGACACCGAGAATCGCGTTCGCGCCCAGGCGCTTCTTGTTGTCGGTACCGTCGAGCTCGATCATCAGTCCGTCGATCAGACGCTGCTCGGTCGCATCGAGGCCAACCAGCTCGTCGTTGATCTCGCCATTGACCGCGTCGACAGCCTGATTGACGCCCTTGCCGCCATATTCCTTGCCGCCATCGCGAAGCTCGTGGGCCTCATAGGCACCCGTTGAGGCACCAGATGGCACAGCGGCGCGGCCAGTGGAGCCGTCGTCCAGTGTCACATCGACTTCGACTGTCGGGTTGCCGCGGCTATCGAGGATCTGGCGGGCATAGATATCGACGATTTCGCTCATTGGGGCGCACTCTCTTTTTCGTCTTCAGCAGATATGACAACGCCCCCGGTCTCCCAGGGGCGTCATGTCGGTTACTTTGTGTCACCTCGCAGCGCAAGACTGCGCGTGGCGTTAGTCCTTAGGCTCAAGGATCTGGCGGCCACGATACACACCGGTCTTCAGATCGATGTGGTGCGGACGGCGAAGCTCGCCGGAATCCGCGTCTTCGATGAAGGTCGGGGTGGACAGACGGTCGTGGGCGCGGCGCATGTTGCGCTTGGACGGCGTCGTTTTTCGCTTAGGGACTGCCATGTTGTCGTTCCAGTTTGTGTGTAGTGGGAACACTACGTGAAAATCAAACCGCGCGTATATCCTTGCGACTCGCCAATTGCAACCCGTCAGACGAGACGCGACTGCACTTTGGCAGCTTCGATGAAACTTGCAAAAAGCGGGTGTGGTTCGAATGGCCGGGACTTCAGCTCCGGGTGAAACTGCACGCCGATAAACCACGGGTGATCGTCGAGCTCGATGATCTCCGGGAGTAGTCCGTCAGGCGACATGCCGGAGAAGCGGACGCCTGTTCCCTTCATCCGCTCGATGTATGAGCGGTTTACCTCATAGCGGTGACGGTGGCGCTCTGAAATTTCGGTCGTGCCATAGATCTCTGCGACCTTGGAGCCCGGCTCCAGAAGCGCGGGATAGGCGCCGAGACGCATTGTGCCGCCCTTGTCGGTGCTTTCGTCCCGCGTGATCTTCTGATTACCCTTGGTCCACTCTTCGATGAGGCCTACAACAGGCTCATCGGTTGGGCCAAATTCCGTCGTCGACGCATTCTTGATGTCAGCGAGGTTGCGAGCTGCCTCGACCACAGAAAGCTGCATCCCGTAACAGATACCGAAGCACGGGATGTTCTTTTCGCGCGCAAACTGCGCGGCTCTCATCTTGCCATGCGCGCCGCGCTCCCCGAACCCGCCGGGCAGCAAAACGCCGTGCACACCGTCGAGAATGTCGAGCGGATGATGTTCATCATCGAACTGTTCGGAATCGATCATCCGGACCTGGACGCGAACCTTGTTTGCAAGCCCGCCATGCACCAGCGCTTCGGAGACTGATTTATAGGCGTCAGGCACGTCGGTATATTTGCCGACCAGACCAATGCAGACTTCGCCGTCCGGATTGTGGATCGTGTTGGCAATACCGTTCCAGCGCGTCAGGTCGGGTGGCGGCGCGTCATCGATACGGAAGTGCCAGAGAACTTCGGTATCAAGGCCTTCTGCATGATACGCCGCCGGCACATCATAGATATGGCCAACGTCGCGCGCTTCGATGACGCTTGAGGGGCGCACATTACAGAAACTTGCAATCTTGCCCTTCTCATTTTCCGGGATCGGCCGGTCGCAGCGGCACAGCAGGATTTGCGGCTGGATACCGATCGAGCGCAGCTCCTTGACGGAGTGTTGCGTCGGCTTGGTCTTCATCTCGCCAGCCGCTGGAATGTAGGGCAACAGCGTCAGATGGATAAAGCAGGTGCGCTCAGGCCCAAGCTCCTGGCCGACCTGGCGGATCGCCTCGAAGAAAGGAAGACCCTCAATATCGCCGACCGTACCGCCAATCTCACAGAGCACGAAATCCACATCCTCGCCCGGATCGGACAGAATGAAATCCTTGATAGCGTCGGTAACATGCGGAATGACCTGGATCGTCGCACCGAGGAAGTCGCCGCGGCGTTCCTTCTCGATGATCGACTGGTAGATGCGGCCTGTCGTGATGTTGTCGGACTGACGCGCAGAAACGCCCGTAAAACGTTCATAGTGACCAAGGTCGAGATCTGTTTCGGCGCCGTCATCGGTCACGAAGACTTCGCCATGCTGGCGAGGGGACATCGTGCCTGGATCAACGTTCAGATACGGATCAAGCTTGCGCAATCTCACCTTGTAGCCACGCGCCTGAAGCAGCGAGCCCATGGCCGCAGAAGCAATACCTTTACCCAGCGAGGAGACCACGCCGCCTGTGATGAAAATGTAGCGGATCATGGGAAGTCAGTTTGCCCGATTCGCGGCATTGCGCACACGCGCAATGCCGTTGCTATGAGTTAGGGCTGTGTCGGCGCGTCTGCCGTATCTTCGCCCTGCTCTGTCACGTCGCTGCTCGCGTCACCTGTCGTATCAGCTGGCACATCAGCAGCAAGCGGATCGCTTGAACCCTGTTCCGGCTCTGAAAGTACCGGATCGGAGTCTTCCTGGGATGGCAGGGTGACCGGATCTTCATCCAGAAGTGGAGACGTCGGATCATCAAGATCGAAGCCACCGGTTCCAGAGCCGCCAAACTCTTCATCCAGTGCACGCTCAACGTCTGTGCGGTTATCACCGAGATGACGCGTAGTGATCGTGGTCAGGACGAGACTGGTGATAAAGAAGATCGCACCAAAGATAATCGTCGTTCGCACCAGAGCGCCAGCTGCGCCGCGACCCGACATGAGACCGCCGCCACCGCCGCCGCCGCCGACACCGAGGGCGCCGCCCTCAGATTTCTGCATGAGAACCACGCCGACCAGAACAAGGCTGGCGAGGATGTGAATGACGAGAATAACGGTCATGGATCGTCCCTGAATATCTCAATCGCGCGGGATAGGCTTTTCAGTCGCCAAGGCCAAGCCCTGAAGCTCACTTTGCGCTGATACAAGCGCCGTAGATGGCCAGAAAGTCATCAGCTTTCAAGCTTGCGCCACCAATGAGTCCACCATCGACGTTACCAACGGCCAGAAGTTCGCCAGCATTGCCCGGTTTCATGGAGCCACCATAGAGGATTGGAGTCTCATCGGCCTGCCCAGGGAACCGCTCGCCAAGGATTTCTCGAATCTTGTTGTGCACTTCTTCAACCTGCTCGACCGAAGCGACCTTGCCCGTGCCAATTGCCCAGACAGGCTCATAGGCGACAACGAATGATTTACCGAAAGCACTCGCCGGTATCGACCCGGCCAGTTGAGATGAGACGACTTCTATCGTCTTTCCTGAGTCACGCTCATCCAGCGTTTCGCCAATACAGATGATCGGCACAAGGCCTGCGCGAAATACCGCTTCGGCCTTTGCGGCAACAATTTCATTGCTTTCACCATGATCAGCGCGGCGTTCCGAATGCCCGACGATGATATGGGTCGCACCAAGATCAGCGATCATCTCGGCAGAGATGTCGCCGGTGTGTGCGCCTGAGACGCCTGAATGGCAATCCTGCGCGCCCACTTTGAGGCGCGTGCCGGATGCCGCATCGGCAGATTTCGAAATAAGCGTTGCCGGCGGACAGATCAGGCAATCGGCCACGTCTTCCAGCGCCTCCAGTCCCTTCGCAATCTGCGAAATGATGTCCATGTCGCCAGACAGGCCATTCATTTTCCAGTTACCCGCAATCAAGGGCCTGACCATGCCGCTCTCCATCTCTTGCAACTCCCAGCGCGCTCGCCTAGCAAGCAGTTCGGCAGCTTACAAGGTAATAGGCGAGGCTATCGGCATATGCTGACCATGATCCGCAACATGCTCCGTTCGAAACTGGCGGGGCTTCTCTTCATTCTCATCATCGTTGCAATGGGCGCGTGGGGCGTGACGGACGTCTTCTCGGGCGGCATCGGCAATAACCTCGCATCAGCAGGCGACGTGGAGCTGACGGAGGCCCAGTTTGATCAGGAAGTCGAGCGCCAGTTGCGCACGGCTACCGATGATCGCGGCCGCGCCATCAGCAAAGCGCAGGCGACCGAGCGCGGCATCATCGACCAGATTTTCCAGCGCGAGCTCTTTCAGACAACACTCGTCGCCTATGCTGACCGCATTGGCGCCCGCGCGACGAATGAAGCCGTTCTTGAGACCATCCGGAGTGACGAAGCCTTTCAGACAGATACCGGCTCCTTCGACCCCGCGCTCTATCGCGGTCTGCTGAACCAGAGCGGCTTCACGCCCGCCAGCTTCGAAAACTTTCTTCGCCGCGACCTGTCGATCAGCCGGATTCGCCGTTCCGTTGGCGCGGCCCTTCAGTCGCCTGATGCGATCGTTCGCCTTCAATCGGGCTATACCAATGAAGAACGCAAGGCGCAGTGGTTTTTCCTGACCTTTGATGATCTGCCTGAACCAGAGCCGATCACGGATGAGGAACTTGCCGCGTTCTACGATGAGCGCCGTGATGAGCTGGAAAACCCTCAGCGCCGCCGCATTAGCCTGCTTCAGCTCAGCGTTGACGACTTTCTCAACCAGTCCGAATTCACCGAGGACGAGCTCGTTGCCTATTACGAGTCCGTTAAAAGCCGCGAATATGCTGGCCCGGACACCCGCACATGGACTGAATTTGTATTTGCGAACGAAGAAGATGCGCGCGGTCAGCTCGGCCGTATCGCAGGTGGCGCAGATCCTTCGACCATCAGCAATCTTGTTTCCTCAAGCGAGCGTTCTGGTCTGCAGAGTTCCGTGTCGAATCAGTCGCTCGCCGACCGGCTCTTCGCCCCAACCGCGTCGATTGGGGGTATCTTTGGCCCATTCGAGTCTGGCCGTTTCTACACGGTGGCGCGCCTTCAGGAGATTACGCCCGGCGAAGTCGAGCCGTTTGAAGACGTGCGCCAGGAAATCGTCGATACGCTTTCCCGTGAGCAGGCCGTCGGCCTCTACTACGACTCCATCACGCGTCTCGATAACTTGATCGGCACGGGCGCGAGCCTTGAGGAAATCGGCCGCGACATGGGCACGCCAGTGCTCAGCTTTGCCCCTGTCGAGCGTACGGGTACGACCCGGGTCGGTCGCCAGCTGGGCGTGCTCCAGCAGGATCCGGCAATTCTTCAGCGTGCGTTTGAGCTCACTGAAGGCGGCAAGACCTCCCGCTTCGGTCAGGATGAAAGCGCCTTCATCGTGCGCGTTGACGAAATCATCGAACCGTTCACGCCGGATCTTGATGAAATTCGTGATGATCTCCGCACGGGTCTCGAAGCCCAGCGCCGTACCACCGCGCTTAGTGAAGCGGCCGATGCCATCAAGCAGCGCGTCGAGGGCGGCGAACTCACCTTTGCTGAGGCGGCCGCCGAATATGGCGCAGAACTTTCGGCGCCAGACATTCTCTTTACCCGCAACCCGTCACCAGAAAGCGGTATTCCGCCGGCGCTCGCCGGGGCCGTCTTCTCCCTTCGCGAGGAAGGTAATGTCGTGAATGCGCCGCTCAGCACAGGCGACACCGTCGCATTAATCCAGCTGGTTGAGATTGACCGCGTTGATCTTGCATCCGATGAAGCCGCCATGACCGCCTCGCAAGAACTGACCGATTCAATCGGTAACGACCTCTTCAGCGCGTTCATCGCAGGAATTCAGGACGATGTAGAGCTGCAGGTGAACCAGAACGCTCTTGCCTCCTACAAGGCGCGGGTCAATCCAGACACATGAGCCGGGACAGGCTGATCGTAAGGCGGCGGATCGGCGATATCGAAACGCCGGTGTCGGCCATGCTGAAGCTTGGCGCTGACCAGGCCGGCTCATTCCTGTTTGAATCGATCCATGGCGGTGAGCGCCTCGGCCGCTATTCCTTTGTCGGCGTCGAGCCACTGAAATGGTTTCGCATCCTGAACGGACGGGTAGAACTGTCCGCCGATCCCGGCTTTAGCACACCGGAAACGCTCGACATGCAGCCCATCGAGGCGCTGCGCCACTTTGTTGAATTGGCAAAGGCCGAAACCGACGAGCCGGGCCTGCCGCCCATGGCCTCGGGTGCTTTCGGCTATATCGGCTATGACATGATCCAGTATGTCGAGCCGGTTGAGATCACCGCGCGCGACGATCTCAAGGTTGCCGAATGCGTCCTGGTCATCCCTGGCGTCGTCATCGTGTTCGACCACCTCTACCAGGAACTTGTCCTCATCGGTCGCCATGCGCCGAGCGAAGAAGCTGCCGCAGACGCCCTGCTCGACCGTGTCGAGCAGCAGCTGCAGAACGCAACGCCGATCTCTCCACGGGACCAGTCAGCCGATGCGCTGGAGTTCACGTCAAATACCAGCAAGGATCGCTACTTCGAGATGGTGCGCGAGGCGGTCGAATACTCCCGCGCGGGCGACACGTTCCAGATCGTCCCCAGCCAGCGATTCTCAACGCCGTTCAAGCGTCAGTCGATCAGCCTTTACCGGGCCCTTCGCAGGCTGAACCCTTCGGCTTTCATGTTCCATATGAATATGGGCGATGTGCGCCTCATCGGTTCCAGTCCGGAAATCCTCGTGCGTCTGCGCGATGGCCGTGTCGCTATCCGACCGATTGCGGGCACGCGGCCAAGATCAGGCGATCCAATTGAGGACGCCCGCCGCGCCGCGGACCTTCTCGCTGATGAAAAAGAGTGCTCCGAACACCTCATGCTGCTCGACCTCGGGCGCAATGATGTCGGCCGTGTCGCGGCCTATGGCAGTGTGGAGGTGAGCGAGCAGTTCATCGTCGAGCGCTATAGCCACGTGATGCACATTGTAAGCCATGTGGAAGGCAACCTTCGCGAAGGACTGGATGCGGTTGATGCGCTTCTGGCCGGCCTGCCAGCTGGCACCGTATCCGGCGCACCGAAAATCCGCGCCATGCAGATCATCGACCAGCTCGAAACTTCCCGGCGCGGCATCTATGGCGGAGCCGTTGGCTATTTTGGCTGGAATGGTGACATGGACACCTGTATCGCCTTGCGCACTGCAGTCCTCAAGGATGGACAGCTGCATATTCAGGCGGGCGGCGGCGTCGTCCTCGACAGCGATCCGCAATATGAGTTTGAGGAAACCGTTCACAAGGCGGGCGCCCTCAAGCGTGCTGCCGATCTCGCGGCCATCTATGAGTTCGACCAATGATCCTCGTCATCGACAATTATGACAGCTTCACCTGGAATCTGGTCCACTATGTCGAACAGGCAGGCGCACGTACCCGTGTCGTGCGCAATGATGAGCTCACCGTTGATGAAGCACTGGCGCTTAAGCCGTCCGGCGTGATCCTGTCACCGGGCCCCTGCACACCGCGCGAAGCCGGAATCTGCGTGAATTTCATCAAGCAGGCCCCGGACGATCTGCCGATCCTCGGCGTCTGTCTTGGCCACCAGTCTATTGGCGATGCCTATGGCGAGCCGGTCGTTCAGGCCGGCGCCATCCTGCACGGTAAGGTCTCCACGATCAGACCGGTCTCTTCAAGGATCTGCCTGAGACCTATGAGGTCGTGCGCTATCATTCCCTCGCCATTCCGAGGGATCGCCTTCCGGAAGCGCTCATCGCCGACGCATGGACAGACGACGGTGAAATCATGGCCGTCCACCACCGTGACAAGCCAGTCTACGGCGTCCAGTTCCACCCGGAATCGATCCGAACCGAATACGGCCATGAATTGATCGAGAATTTCGTAGCGCTTACGAAATAGGCGAGGCTCGAACCCGGAGGATAAGATGGACCAGCTGACGAAGGACGCAGAAGCTCTCCTCGATGGGCTGAAACCGCGTTCCCCCAGCGCAGCGCCCGGTCAAAACCTACTACCTCCACAAACCCGCTTTGACGTGCAGGGCGAGTCGCTCTCGACGCCGGCCTGGCGCGCGGGCGAAGGCGCACCGACACTCTTCGTGCATGGCTGGGACGATACCCACCGCATCTGGCGACGCTTCGCCATGGACTTCATCCAGAATGGCCGCCCGGCGCTGCTGATGGACTTGCCCGCCCACGGCGCTTCCAGTGCGAAGACGTGCACCTGGCAGCTGGCTGGCCAGTCCGTTCTCGATCTCTGTACCGATCAGCAGCCCATAGACGCGATCATCACGCATTCTTTCGGCTCGCTCGCGGCGGCGGACGCCATCTCGAACGGCGCGCAAACCGATTATCTGGTGATGATCGCGCCGCCGATCGAACACTGGAGTGATCGCCAACGCCGCAAGGGCGTGCCGGATGAGGTGATTGCGCGTGCGGCTGAACTCCTCGCAGAAAGACAGGGCGAAGATCTGACCACACCTGACCTGACCGCTCTTCTCGCTGATTTCAAAGGTCGCATCCTGCTCATCGGTTCCCATTCGGATGAAAGTTGCCCGGCCCCACAGATCGAAGCGTTGGGAGCGTCGCTGGAGAATGCGGAAACGCTGATCGTGGACGGTCTCAGCCACCGAGATCTTGCACTCGACCCAGCCATCCTGTCGCAGATCACCGCATTTCTAGGCTACTAGAAGCCAGCACCGCTTGATCGCCGCGCGCATCGCCTCTATCGCGCTCAACACTAGGTGCTGGAAGACAGACGAATGACCCAATCGCTCAATGATGCCATCAAGGCGCTGGCCCGGTCGGAAGAACTGCCGGTGGAAGTTCTCGAAGCCTCATTCGACACCCTCCTCACAGGAGAAGGCGCACCTGAACAGGTTGGCGCCTTCCTGATGGGGCTGGCTGTTCGGGGCGAGACGTCGAATGAGCTCTATGCGGGCGCAAAAGCCATGCGTCGGCACGCACGCACGGTGAACGCGGCAGGCCCTCTCCTCGACACGTGTGGCACGGGCGGGCTCCCTTGGAAATCACTAAACACGTCGACCGCGAGCGCGCTCGTCATCGCCGCCTGTGGTGGACGCGTGGCAAAGCACGGCAATCGCTCAGTGCCGCCAAAGACCGGTTCTGCCGATGTGCTCGAAGCCTTGGGTGTCGAACTCGACATCACGGCGCGGACATTCGAACGCTGTCTTGAGAAAGCCGGCGTCGGCTTCCTGTTTGCCCGCAGTCACCATTCAGCGATGCGACATGTCGCGCCAATCCGTGCAAGCCTCGGCATCCGCACCATTTTCAATCTTCTCGGGCCCCTGTCGAACCCCGCCAATGCGACACACCAGATCCTCGGCGTGTACGATGAGCGTTGGCTCGATCCGATGGCAGAGACTCTTCTCAATCTCGGCATAGAAAAGGCATGGGTCGTTCACGGTGTCGACGGCATCGACGAAATCTCGATTTCCGGTGAGACCAAGGTCCGCAAAGTTGCTGACGGCCAGATCACCTCGCTCACGATCACACCGGCCGATGCAGGGCTGGACACCAGCCCGCTCTCCGCACTCGAAGGCGGCTCGCCGGACGACAATGCCGGGGCCATACGCGACCTGCTCGAAGGGCGGCCCGGTCCATTTCGTGATGTCGTCCTGCTCAACGCCTCCGCAGGCCTGACGCTACTTGGGATGGCGGAAGATCTCCGTCACGGCGTTACGCTTGCTTCCGACGCCATCGATAGCGGCCGTGCACTGCACACACTTTCTCTTCTGGCAGATATCAGCTCAGGGAAGGCTTCCTGATGTACACCGCGCTCGACCGAATCATTGAATACAAGCGAGGCGAAGTCGCTGAAATCAAACGTCAGACGACGATGGACGCGCTTCTAAACGCTTCAAAGTCAGCGCCCGCACCGCGGGGTTTTGAGCGCCGCCTTGCCGAAGTGGCCTCCACCGGGGACGCCTCTTTGATCTGCGAGCTCAAACGCAAATCGCCATCGGCTGGTGACATCCTGCCCGGGGCGGACCCAATCACTATCGCACAAGAGTACGAGAGTGCTGGCGCAGCCTGCCTTTCAATTCTGACGGACTATCCGAGCTTCGGCGGGTCGCTAGATGACCTTCGGGCCATACGCGACGCGGTTGGCATTCCTTTGCTTCGCAAGGAATTCATGATCGATCCTATCCAGGTCGCAGAAGCGCGCGCTGCCGGCGCTGATGCAATTCTGGTTATCCTGTCCGCCGTGGATGATGCGCTTGCGGCTGACTTGCTGGCCGCAAATGCCGAGCTCGGCATGGACGCTATCGTGGAAGTGCACGATGAGAACGAGCTCGCGCGCGCCAATACGCTGGATTGCTCACTCGTCGGCATCAACAATCGCGACCTGAAGCGTATGGTGACGGACCTTTCGACGACAGAAAGGCTCGCTCCACTGCTCCGCGACGGAAAGACCCTCATTTCAGAGAGCGGTATATCCAAACCCGAACATATCCGGCGGCTCGCGAAAAGCGGAGCACGGCGCTTTCTGATTGGTGAAAGCCTGATGAAAGCCCAAAACCGTGCGAAAATCTCAGAAAGTCTCTTGACGATTGACCTGAAACGGGAACGCATGTAGAACACATGTGAACAAACAGGTTTTTGATCCGGAGGCCAGAACGTGCTGACCAATAAACAGAAAGAGCTGCTGCTCTTCATCCATGAGCGAATCAAACGCGATGGGGTCTCACCTTCTTTCGACGAGATGAAGGAAGCGCTGAACCTCGCTTCCAAGTCGGGTATTCACCGCCTGATCACGGCGCTTGAAGAACGAGGCTTCATCAAACGGCTCGCTAACCGGGCGCGTGCGCTCGAGGTGCTGAAGCTTCCGGATTCGGCAGCTCCCGCCGCGCCGCCGCGCGGACGTCAGGTGTTCCGCCCAAGCGTTGTCGGTAATGCAATGCCGGCACCGGCGATGTCCGGCAAGACAATCCCCGTGCTTGGACGTATCGCAGCCGGTGTTCCGATCGAAGCGATCCAGCACGAAACCAGTCGCATTCATCCACCCGCCGATCTGCCAGAGGGCGACGAGCATTTCGCGCTTGAGGTGAAGGGTGACTCCATGATTGATGCAGGCATCCATGACGGAGATCTCGTCATCTTGAAGCGTACCGAGGATGCTCATAGCGGCGATATCGTGGTCGCGCTTATTGATGAGGAAGAAGCGACGCTCAAACGTCTTCGCAAGAAGGGCGCGTCGATCGCGCTTGAAGCAGCGAACCCGGCTTATGAAACCCGCATTTTTGGGCCAGACCGCGTGCGGATCCAGGGTCGTCTTGTCGCGCTCGTACGCCGGTACGACTAGTCAGTAGAGCCGTATCCAGAACAAGGCTGCCATTTGCGCCTGCCGCAAGGCATGGCGCTAGTGTGCGTTTGACCTCTCCAGTTCCGGATCAGACTGAGACCACCTTCCTGCTCCACTTGGCTCCATACAATGACGCTTTCAGGGGCCGAGCATAGCGTCTGACGATCGTCAGCAAGCAGGACATAAGCTGCATCTCGCATGCAGGACGGCTCACTATCGACGATAGCGATGAGGCCAGCAGCAGTGTTGAAGCTGCATGTCGTTCCGCGGCACTCATAGCCCGCTTCGAGATCGCCGAGTGTAAGCGGCGGCAAACCATCACCGCTGGCCACGGCGAGTTTCTGCCAACCAGTCTCTTCATCGCGCACCAGGACTTCACCAGATGCCGACCAGTGAAGAATGATGGACGGTACGCTTATCCATACAAGCCCAGCAGCCAGGACTGACCCCGCCGCCGCGATGGCGCGGTAGACCAGGCCTCGTACCAGACAGAACGCAATCAGACCCACACTCAGCACGAACAGAACGCCAGCGGGCATCGGGTCCTTGATCATGAAATCACTGCCCGGCTGGTTTGAGACCCAGTGTGCGACCGCGAGCACCTGTTCGAGCGACCAGCCAAACAGACGAAGAAATGGTTCGTCCAGCCCGATGGGCGCGGTCGCGAGGGCGAGACCCGCCAAGGGCGCGCTTACGAATGTGATAATCGGCATCGCAAGAAGGTTCGCCCAAAGCCCTCCCGGTGCCACCCGGTCGAAATGATAGAGCGCGAACGGCGCCGTAGCCGCCGCCCCGACGATCGACGTCACCACCAGCGACTGCAGCGTGAATACGAAACCATTGCCGGACGTCCTGTCTGGCTGGGCCTGACGCTTCTCCCGCCAGACGAGATAGGTGGCAATTAGTGCGCCCGTGGCAGCGAAAGACATCTGGAATCCAGGGGTCATTACACTGTGCGGCTGGATAAGGATGACGGCTGACATCGCAACGGCGAAGGAGCGGAAGCTGAGAGGCGATCGGTCCAGAAGGATAGCGCCGAAGAAGACCGCGGCCATAATGAAGGCCCGCTGTGTCGAGATGCTTGCGCCAGACAGCACAAGATAGAGCGCCGTCATAACAAGCGCGACAGCTGCGGCTGGCTTCTGCACAGGGACCCGCAAGGCGAACCATTCCCAAAGCGATAGCACCCGCCGCACGCTAAAATAGACAAGGCCGCCAACGATCCCGAGGTGCAGGCCTGAGATGGCGAGCAGGTGAGCCAGACCTGCACGGCGCAGTGCCTCGACGTCTTCCTGATTCATGAAGCTGCGGTCTCCGGATGCCAGCGCTGCTGCAAAGCCTCCAGTGCGCTCCCCGGCCGCATCGCGCACATGAATGGCGAGCGACCGGCGCATGACGCTCACCGTGCTGCGCACCCTTTCCATGAAGCCGCGCTGCGCCCCAAGTGTTCCGCCCCGGCAGCGCCCCTGCACATATCCAACGCCGTCCAGTCCATCAAAAAAGGCCTGCCGGTTAAACGCATAGTCCCCCGGCATGCCCGGCTGCGGCGGAGGACGAAGAACAGCCCAGCAACGAATAAAGCGCCCTGGCGCGACATTCAGAGATAGCGAGTGCGTGAGTCTGATCCGGCTCGGCAGCCGCTCAGGTTCGATGCCCCCGATCGCGTGAACGTCAATCCGCAAGCGTACGCCTTTCTCACCGGGCTCAACCGCACTCACCCAGCCTTCAATCATGGTCGGACCGATCATCTGCTGAACAGGCGGTACCGGTCGGATCAACGTGTGGATCTTTGAGACCATGGCGCCGCATACAGCCCCCATGATCAGGATGAGCACGAGACGGAGCGCGAAGCCTCCTGCATGTCGAAGGCCAGAGAAAACCGCTCCGCCAATGGCAAGCGCTAGCGCGAGAAGAACGAGCAGCGGCGGCTCAAAAGGGACGGTAAAATAGACAATCGCACCGAGGCAAAGACCGAGCGCAAAATAGAGCGGGCCGTTCAGAACGAGGTGTAAAACATGGCTCTCGGCAAAGCCTCCGCGAGGGAAATCAGCGCGCCTCTTGCCTGATGCCCTTTCAGAGTGTTCATGGCGCCCAGATACCTGATCAGAAGCAGAACCGGACAGTTTGTCAGACTGATGACGACGATAACGCGATTTGCCCCCTCCCCGACTGGCATGCTCCACATTGGCGGCGCACGCACAGCTCTTTTCAACTACTTGTTTGCACGTCGCAACCAGGGAAAATTCCTGCTGCGGATCGAAGATACCGATAAGGCGCGCTCTACCCAGGAAGCCGTCGATGCGATTCTCGATGGCATGAGCTGGCTCGGCCTCGATGCCGACGCGAACGCCATGTCGAATGCGCCGAGGCTATGATCGCGAATGGCCGTGCCTTTCGTTGCTATGCGACACCTGAGGAGCTGCAGGCCCGCCGCGACGAGGGTGAGGCAGCCCGCGCGGCTGCAAAACAGGACGGCGTCAGCGAAGCCGACCGCCAGACGCTGCTACGCAAGGCTGAAGAGCTGCTCGCTCCGTTCCGTTCACCGTGGCGCGATGGCGGGGATGCGCCAGCACCGGACGCGCCCTACACCATCCGCCTTCGCGCGCCCGACGATGGGCAGATCATCGTTCAGGACGGCATACAGGGCGAAGTGAAGGTCGCCGCACGCGAGATCGACGACCTCATCCTGCTGCGCGCCGACGGCTCGCCAACCTACATGCTGGCCGTCGTCGTCGACGACCACGATATGGGCGTGACCCATGTCATTCGCGGCGACGACCACCTGCGCAACACTTTCCGCCAGATCCCGATCTATCAGGCGATGGACTGGGGCGTGCCGCACTTCTCGCATGTGCCAATGATCCACGGCGATGATGGCGCCAAGCTGTCGAAGCGTCACGGCGCGCTCAGCACGACCGCCTACCGCGATATGGGCTACCTGCCCGAGGCGCTGAACTCCTACCTCCTGCGCCTTGGCTGGAGCCATGGTGACGAGGAGATATTCACGCTCGAATCGGCAGCCAAGGTCTTCTCCATCGAGGCGATCAATCGCTCCCCTGCCCGGCTGGATCTCGCCAAGCTGAATGACGTCAACGCGCACTTCATCCGCGCCTGCGACGATGCGCGCCTTCTTGGGCTTCTGAAGCCATGGCTCGAGGAAGCCATGGGCGAGCCTCTGGACGATACCATTATCGAACGTGTCACCGTCGCCCTTCCATCCATGAAGGATCGCGGTGCGACCCTGCCAGAGCTGGCTGAAGCGTTCCGCTTCCTCTGGAGCGCCAATACCGACAATCTGAACAAGAAGGCCCGCAAGGCCCTCTCCGGTGACAGCCTCGAACGTCTTTCTGATTTGCGGCAAGCCATTGCCAATGTAGAGGAATGGCGCGATACCGCACTGCAACAGGCGTTACAGTCTTACTGCGCTGACAACGAACTGTCCTTTGGCCAAGTCGGCCCGCCCGTGCGCGCGGCCCTGACCGGGGGACTTCCTGCACCGGACCTCGCTCCGGTCATGGAATGGCTCGGCCGCAATGAGACCCTGTCACGCATTGATTTTCACCTCGCTCGCACTGACATGCAGAGTGAATAGACCGACACGTATGAGAGAGCAGACATGATCAACAAGACGAAACCTGCCGGGACGGCGAAAATTGAAATCGATGGCAAGACCCATGATCTGCCAGTCCTGAGTGGGGCCCTTGGTCCAAACGTCGTGGACGTGAAAAAACTTTACGGCGATGCAGGCGTGTTCACGCTTGATCCGTCGCAAATCACCTTCATTGATGGTGAGGAAGGCGTTCTCCTTCACCGCGGCTACCCAATCGACCAGCTTGCCGAACAATCCGGCTATCTTGAGGTCTGCTACCTTCTTCTGAACGGCGAGCTGCCAACAGGCGCACAATTCAAGACCTTCGCGCGCGAAATCACGCAGCACACCATGCTGCACACACAAATGGACCGGTTCTTTGACGGCTTCCGCCGTGACAGCCACCCGATGGCCATGCTGACCGGCACGGTAGGTGCCATGTCAGCCTTCTATCCAAGCTCCATGGACAGTGCTGACCCGGAAGAGCGCCGCCTGGCGTCTATCCGCCTGATCGCAAAGATGCCGACGCTGGCAGCGCGCGTCTACAAATACTCCATCGGCCAGCCCTTCGTGAACCCGCGCAACGATCTCTCCTATGCCGAGAACTTCCTGCGCATGTGTTTCTCGGTGCCGG
>LWDU01000285.1_pt1 | contig 22327 bp, 34 predicted proteins | sample 727161 | NCBI WGS metagenome assembly LWDU01 (sample SAMN04566230, study PRJNA314399) | hydrothermal vent metagenome | isolation source: deep sea hydrothermal plume seawater | place: Mexico: Gulf of California, Guaymas Basin | collected 2004-07-11
AAGTATCTACAAGATATGAAATGCCAGATGGTTCTAAGGTGTTTGGTAAAGCAATTTTAAGTGACCCTGAAAAGTATTTTACACCAGAAATTCTTGATAAGTTAAATGATCATGCTAAGACGGTGTTTTTATATGGTGGATTTGATGAGCAAAAATGAAAGAAATAGCTGGCAACAGACTAGTATGGAGACACATACAGAGAGAGAACCAGAAGATGATTCTCGATCCATTAGGTTATGATGCCATAAAAGATATAGATGAAATGCACAATAGGAATCGGCGTAGTACGGATGATCCCTATCTTAAAGCCACTAGTGATAAAATTTCTCACCGTTTTCCAAAAATTGATGATGCAGAAAGAAGATAATATGACAGAAGAAGAGAAGAATAAATTTTTAATGCACCCCAAAAGGTTTGAAGCTTTAGAAAAAAGGGTAGAAACCTTAGAAAAAAAACATCAAGACCTAATTGATAATTTACGAATTTTCATGGTAAACGATGAGAAAGAACAAAATAATGAATAAATCATATAAAGAATGTTCTAATCCAAATGATCCAGAAGATAAATCTTTGTGTATAATAGTACAGGATGATTCACCATTTGATGGGGCGGTAATTAGATATACAACATTTAAATTAGTAGAACAGGAATTGACGGGAGATGATATAGCTTGTCAATATGAATATGAAATTGAAGTGCCACCACATGATATAGGAATGGAAATTTCTGAAGAAGACGGAAAAGCATTTGAGCAACGATTAGGCGAATGGGTAATAGAAATTATACAATCACAAATGGATAAACATGCAGCAGCGGATAGAGACAATAATACTAAGAAATCTACTACATAATGAAGAATATACGAGAAAGGTTTTACCATTTCTCGATAAAGAATATTTTGTAGAACATGCAGATAAATTGTTGTATGGACAAATAGATACTTTTGTTAATAAGTACAATAATTTACCTACTAAAGAGGCATTAGTTATTGAATTAGATAGTACATCATTAAGAAATGAAGAATTTGATGAGGTAACGGATTTATTAACTTATGTAGAGGAGCAGGACAATGAACAACCGGATATTCAATGGTTATTGGAAACAACAGAAAAATTCTGTCAAGACAAGGCAATATACAATGCCGTTGTTAAGTCAATTAAAATATTGGATGAGCCCGAAAAATCTGAGTCTGGCAAAGGTGCTATTCCTGAGTTGCTTACCGATGCTCTTTCTGTTAATTTTGATCCTCATGTCGGCCATGATTACCTTTTGGATTCTGATGATCGTTATGCATTCTATCATAGAGTGGAAAAGAAAATCCCCTTTGATCTTGACTTCTTCAATAAAATAACACAAGGCGGCCTATCTTCTAAAACTTTAAACATTGCTCTTGCGGGAACAGGTGTCGGTAAATCTCTGTTTATGTGTCATGTTAGTTCTAGTGCTTTATCACAGGGAAATAATGTTTTGTACATTACATTAGAAATGTCAGAAGAACGAATCGCAGAAAGAATAGATGCAAATTTGTTGAATATTCGATTAGATGATTTGGTAAGTTTACCTAAACAGATGTATGAAAAGAAAATGGAAGACCTTAAGAGTACGGTTAAAGGTAGATTAATTATTAAGGAATATCCTACAGCTGCAGCAAGTACAAATCATTTTAGAGCATTATTGAATGAACTAAATCTCAAGAGAAATTTTAAACCAGATATCATTTTTGTTGATTATATTAATATATGTTCTTCTTCAAGAATTAGACCAGGACAATATGTAAATTCTTACAGTTATATTAAATCAATAGCAGAAGAACTTAGAGGATTGGCAGTAGAATTTGATGTTCCTATTATGTCTGCTACTCAAACGAATAGGGCAGGGTTTCAAAATACAGATGTTGGTCTTGAAGATACTAGTGAAAGTTTTGGACTTCCAGCAACTGCAGATTTTATGTTTGCTCTTATTACTAACGAAAACTTAGAAGCAGCAGGACAAATGTTAATCAAACAATTAAAAAATCGGTATAGTGATATTACCTCAAATAAGAAATTTTTAGTTGGAGTTGATAGAGCAAAAATGAGACTCATTGACTTAGGAGATGCTTCACAGTCAGATTTAGTTGATACTGGTAAAGAAGAAATAGAAAATGTGCCAGTATTTGATACACCTTCAAAGAAAACGAAAAAGGATTTCGGGGAGTTTAAGTTTGAATAAAAAAGTTTTAATTATTTCTCATATTTCAGGTACTGGTGGTAATTTTTTAGATTATTTTTTAATGAATCATAAGGAGGTTTTTTATAAAGGATATCTTACTGTAGATCGTAATAATGAATATTGGGGTATTCTTGCTAATGATGAAAGTAACTATCGAAATCGATGGGAACTGTGTACAACCAAATCACAAACAGATTTTATTAATACGTTAGCCACTACAACTGAAGATACTATACACGGAGAAAGAACATACAAAACGGGCCGTTGCAAATATATAACTACGACTATACATTTAACAGAAAATAGATGTATATACAATGATGCTGTACTTCTTGGAATATACATTGATGATGATGTGATACCTTATATTAAATCATTACTTGAGTTAAAATTTACTGGTAGAAAACATAGAGAAGATATTAAGCAGGAACCTCCAACAGCCAGTAAGTGGATAGAAGATATTCTAAGAGATGGATTTAATGAGTACTATCTCAAATGCATTGATTCAGAAATTGCACCAACTCATCTTATTAACTATAAGTCATTTTTTATTGATCAAGAAGAAGCTGAATATATTAAGTTATGTAATTTTTTAAGTATAGTTCCTGATATTGAAATGTATATGAAGGCAATTGATTATTATATGTATATGAATAATAAACTATTAAAGGATTTCGAGGAGTTTAAATTTGAATGATAGCGATAACGTAATAAACCTGACAGAATATAAAGCAGAAAGAATAAAAAAAAGAGAAGAAGAAGAACAGAGTCGATCTGTTCCTACCCTCATGGCGTTCTTGCCAAATGAGTATTACATTTTCCCTGAAATGGGGTTAATGATCCATGTCCTATTTCTTACGGACAAAAGCATACATTATGACAATCAAGCAGTTTATGTGATGGAAGACCAGTATGGCAATATATTTGCTGATGTGGTTGAAGAAGAAACTTGCGATGGATGGCACGAACTTCACAAAGATGTATTTATGGAAGCCGTAGGAAAAGTTGTACCAACTGATCCTGATGCATCTTAAAGGTGTGTGGTATTATAAATATATCAGTAAATTCTATTTTAAACCTAAGGGAATAAATGAAAACATTTATCAATTTTTCTGAAACTGAATCCTTTTTAGATGATTTGCTAGAATATAGCATACATGAACCAAAATATGGTGCAGGTGAACAGGTAGTTGTTAAAACAAAAAAAATTGATACTGTAGCTGAACTTTTAGGCGTTAAAATAGATGGATCAACCATTTTAACAAAAGCAAAACCAACTTCTACTGCAATAGAAGTAAAGGTAGGGGGTGGAGGAGATCAAGAAGTATATTTAGAAGTTGGTGGTAAAACATTTGTTCTGAGAGGAGCCGCTGCTACAATCAAAAACTATTTTAATGGTTACAAAGACGGTACGGGAATAACATGGAAAGCAGATTCAATAGAAACTGCTCAATGTTTGGGACTTTATTATGATGCAGATGCCGCATTAGCAAAAATAGGTAAAGCAGGTGGTACACCATCTAGTAGTGTTACATCTTCAATTAAGTCGGAAATAAAGTCAGCTTTCGGAGGTAGTCAAGATTGGGATAGTGGTGGAGTAGCAAAAATTACATCCAAACTTGATGATATTAGTTTAGGTGATATGAATTTACTTTTGGGTTTAGCTGCAGGAATGCAACTATTCTGGAAATCAGTAGGAAAACCAGCACTTGGAACGGCTTATATAACTCATGGTGCAATTAAAAGTTATTATTCCGCAGAAGAAAATAATCCGACTATTGAAGTTAGAGGATCAAAGGCTAATGCGGCAGATGTTATTATATCTAATGTGTCTTCTGATAAACTACTTTTAGCAATGAAAAAGGGAAAAGTTGAATATGATAACAAATCAACTTGTTCTATAGTAGATTCAGACATTAAGTTTCTCCAAGTTTCACTAAAGAAGGCAAAAGGTGCAGCACAACTTGGTAAGATTACTGCAATGTTACAGTCAAAGTACAAATTACCCAAATATGAAGTAATGTTAAAAACCTTATTAGATGAAGGATATTTAGATGAGGGATTTAAAGATTTTTTTTCTGGTGTTTGGAAAAAAATAAAAGGGTTTGTGGGTAAACTTAAAGGTTGGGTAAAGGGACTAACTAAAAAGTTTTCAAAGACATTTGATAAAAAAGTTAAAGGTGATTTAAATGATCTTCAAAGACAATTTGATAGAATGCCAGGACCGAAGGTTAATCTAAAGGAAGCCTTTAAATTTGATGAACAAGGATTTATTTGTGAAGGATTAAATTCAGAATTGGCAAAATTAGATGTTGCAAAATTAAATATAATCAGAAAAGGAATCGAAAAACGGTTAAGTAATTTTGCAAAAGATGCTAGTTCACCAGTATTTTCTTACAAAAAAACAGGTAGTTTAAATAGCGGTGTTATGAAGGATGTAGGAGATATATTTAAACTGTTTTCAAATTATACAGGTGTTTATGTTTTCAATGAGGTTATTTCTGCTAATTTAGGAGATATGAACAAATTAAAAAAAGAAATGATTGCAATGCAAAAAGAGATGTTATTTGGTAAGACCACACTTCCAGTATGGAAAGTATATGGAATTGGTGGAGGGGGTAATCCTTGGGAAAATTTACAAGGAGCAAAAGAATTTGAAGAAGGGAAAGAATCGTCTTTTGCGGGTTTAGTTGGTGCTGTGTGTGGATTCCATGCCAATAGTACTGATGGAGGAAATTATTATGCACTTGAAAGTTCTTTTTTGTATAGTGTAGATCCCGAAGGAATACCAACATATACTTTAAATCGTATGGGAACTAATCAAGGAGGTTCAAATTTTTCTTTTGTTTTTGAGGGAGCAACTACTATTGATTCTAAAAGGTTTATATCCAAATATGGAAAGGCAAGTAAATAGTGTTTGCATTTAATTCTTTCCTAACTGAACAGAAGAACCTTCACATGGAACACCTTGAAGATGAGGTGTTGAATCATGGAGTAGAAGGAACAAGAGGAGCAATAAACTTCCTTCAAGGTTTACGTGATATGTTGGCCGGAAATTCTTCATCCTCTGTGGATGTTACAGTAAAGTGGGATGGTGCCCCCGCAATATTTGCGGGTACTAATCCAGAAAATGATCAATTTTTCGTAGGTACTAAAGGAATATTTGCCAAAAATGCGAAGATAAACTATACTGAAAAAGATATAAATTCAAATCATTCTGGAGGATTAGCATCAAAACTTAAAGTTGCTCTCAATGAATTACCCAAGGCAAATATAAAAGGTGTTTTACAGGGTGATATGATGTACACGGATGATGATTTAAAAACTGAAACTATTGATGGTGAATCTTATATAACTTTTCAACCAAATACAATTGTTTATGCTATACCTAAAAAATCTAAATTGGCAGCCAAAATAAAGTCCTCTACAATGGGAGTCGTATGGCACACTACTTATAGTGGCGATACGATGGAGGACATGGCCGCCTCTTTTGGTGTAAGTTCAGGAGCATTCAGAGAAACTAGTTCAATATGGCAAGCAGATGCTAAATTTCAAGATACATCTGGAAGTGCTACAATGACAAAGAAAGAAACGGCAGATGTTACTAAAATATTAAGTGATGCTGGAAGGTTATTTAAAACAATAAATTCTAATATTTTAGGAATGATTGCAGATGACTCTCAAATAGGTGAATTAGTAAAGGTATATACTAATAAGATGGTACGACAAGGACAAAAAATAACAAATGTAAGAAAACACACCGCAGGATTGATAGCATTTGTATATGACAAGTTGAAATCGGAGATTGATAAAGTAAAAAGAGAAGAAACAAAGAAAAACAAAAAAGAGGTGATGGATAAATATGTAGGATTCCTTAGGAAAAATTCAAGTGAAATTGTTAAAATATTTGAGATGCAAAATTTACTCATTGACGCAAAATTAATAATTATTCGTAAATTAGAGAAAGTAAAATCTATAAAAACATTGATGAAAACATCTACAGGATTTAGAGTAACTGCTCCAGAAGGATTTGTTGCTATAGATACTCTCAAGGGTGGAGCCGTCAAATTAGTCGACCGAATGGAATTTTCAATGCAAAACTTTAATGCAGCAAAAAATTGGGATAAGTAAATGAAAAAATTTAAAGAATATACTAGTATAGATGAAGGGTCAGATGATAATTTGGTTGAATTAATACGAGATATTACTTCTAAAATGATTGGTGCTATTAAAAAGAATGATCAAAGAAAGTTATTAGGTCTCTATAAAAATTTGGGAAAGATTATCAAATGAAACCATTTCGTTTATATTTAACTGAACTAGCATGGCAACAAAGTACATCCAAAATGGTATTTGGTTGGAATAGTTTTGATTATGTAATGTTACCATTATCTCCTAGCATACTTGGTAGAATAATGGAACAGACCAGAGACACTTGTTTTCATGTAATGGGGTACAGAGACATTGGAAATTTAAAATCAATTCAAGGAAAGAAAAAATCAATTTCTGCATTTTTTAGAATGGAAGCAGACGCAATAGAAGATGGAGTACAATCAGGTGGTGCTATTGTCGCTGAACTGGAAGCAAATGTTCTCTTTTCTGGAGAAGAAGATATAATGAGTAAACCCGATAAAACTGGTAGGAGATGGATTGATTTTGCTATTGCTACAGGAGAGAATAAAGGAACACAACCAATACATACTCAAATAAAAAAAGATTTTGGAAAGATGTTGTCAGCCCTTTTGAAAAAAGAAAAAGTTAAACATGCCTCATCGATAGAAAGAATAATTCAAGCTTGGTATGATTATGGAAATAAAGCAGATGGAAAAACAAAAGCAAGATTAATTGCGGGATATTTTGATGGATTAGAAGGAATAATGAAAAATAAAAAATATCATGCTGCAATAGCAAAGAATTTTTATGGGTACATACAAGATAAAGGTGGTTGGGCTGGAACTTGGGATGAACAAATAGTTAATAATATTTCAATTAAAAAATTACATTTCTTAGAAGAAGCGTTAGAATGGGAAATTCCTGAAGAGCCAAAAAAACTTTCAGGAAGTATACCTTTTAAAATTTGGTCTTCTGCGGAAGACTTAGAATCTTACATTACAAAAAAGGCGGGAAAATGAAATCATTTAGAGGCTTTCATGAAGGGTGGTTTTCTAAAAAAGAACCAGAAGATGAAGAAGAACAAGAATTACAAGACCTTGGTATGAAATCGTCCGGTAGAGGAAGTTGGTCTAAAAGAGATCAAGAGCGATATAATGATCTCTGGATGAAGATGCACAAAAAAGGAAAAACACCAACAATGACACCACCTACTGTACATGGTGATGATTCTTGGGCGACTAAAACAACTAAGTTACATAAAAAACTTAGGTTAACTAGAAAAGATCATCCAAGTGTTCTTTCATGAAATCTTTTAAAGGATATTTAAAAGAAGCACCGGCGTGGACAGAGAGTTTATCTACCATGTTGTTTGATTTACCAAGAGCAGGTTTGATAGATGTGATGATTCCATTATCTCCGTCTATATTCAAGAGAGTGTGGCCAGAACCGGTTCGTTCAACAGTATTTCATTTAACTGATATGGATGGTGTTGGAAAATTGAAAAAAATGCAAGGAAAGAAAAGATCAATCTCTGCTTTTTATAATATAAAAGATTTTATACTTCAAGGTGGAATTAAAACAGATGGTGGTTATGTTGTAGAGTTAGAAGGTGATGTTCTTGTTGCTGCACCAGATGATGTATCAAGTCAACCAGATAAGTCCGGTAGACGGTGGTTAGTTTTTGGTACGATTATCAGAGAGATGGGTGGTGGAAGTAAGATCAAGAAAATGGAAAAAGACATAGAGAGTTTATTAGTAGATATTCTTGTTAAAAACGATATGGGTCCATACAAGAAAAAACTGAGCCAACATGAACTTAACAAAGCATGGTCTTATCTTGGTAAATCTACTGGTGGGAAAGAAAAATCAATAATTATCAAAGATTACATTAATGGTATGGAAAAGATCATGAAGAAATATTCCAAACAATTACATTCTATATTTACGGATTATGTTGATAAAAGAGAACTCATACCAGATCCAGATAGTGGTGATACTGCGTTGTGGGATGAAATAGTAGTTAATAATTTTAAGGTTAAGAAAGTTCATGTGACTGAAGAGTATGGAGAAGGTTATCAAGATGATGATGATATAGAAGGATTTCCATTTGAACTTTATCCAGATAAGAATTAATGAAATCTTTTAAAGGATATTTAATAGAAAGAGGAACTAGTTTATCAGATTTGATATTCCTTCCAAGAATATCGGAGTATAACCAATTGATGATTCCTATATCCTCATCTATGTATAAAAGAATTTGGCCTGACACACTCAGAGCAACAGTATTTCATACAACGGATGAAAAAGGTGTTAAGAAGATAGCAAAACTTCAAGGAAAGAAAAGTCAAATATCTGCATTTTTTGAAATGCAATCTAGATATATGGAAATTGGTGTTGCAACTCAAGGTGGTGTTCATTCAGTATTAGAGATGGACGCAGATGTTCTCCTATCAGCTAAAGGTGATGTGATGAGTCATTTAGACAAGAGTGGTAGAAGGTGGACATCTATAAGGGATCTTGAAGAAACTTCTAGATTCGTAAATTTTAGTAAAGTACTGGTAGACCTTGAAAAAATGTTTGCACCTTTAGTTGCGAAATACCTTGCAAGAGGTGAGTTTCAAGATTATGCAACAGTATTTCAACTTTGGGCAATGGCAAAGAGAAAAGTTGACAGTAAGACTATGAGTCTGATAATAAAAGATTACATGGATGGAATGGAAAAGGTTATCAAGAAAAACATCAAAACATTTAGTGATGTCATGTTGGGCTATGCAAAGAAAAGGTCAACCGATTATTCGTGGGATGAGCAAGTGGTCAATAACATTAAAGTTAAGACAGCTCATTTTTTTAAATTAAAACTACTAAGAGGCGAGAATTCTTTGTCATTAGAACAACAAGAATTGATAGAGTTTGCTGAGTCTAAGGGATGGAAAACAAAAATGTGGGATGCACCTATAGAGTTAGAAGCATACACACGGAAAGTTGCTAAAAAGGAATTAGGAAAATGAAAACATTTAAAGAACATTTAACCGAGGGTATGCCGAAAGGTGCTGTAGCAGGATTTGATGGTCCCGATGGAGAAATCGTAATTTATAAAAAAGGATCTGGATTTTATGGAGATACTGGTGATTTTGATTTTTCAGCTAAAAATGTGAAAGAACTTAAAAAAATATTAAAGGATATAGGGGCTAATCCAAATAAACCATCCTTTGGTTGGCTGCCGAAGTCAAGGAGATACTAATGAAAACATTTAAAACGCATATTGATGAATTATACAAAGATTATCCAGGCAAGGGGTGGGTATTAGGTACTAAAGATGAACCAAAAAAACTTAAAGATAAAGATATTATATGGAGATCCAAAGTTCATCATTATGATGATACTGTAAGAAGTGATAACACAAGATTTATAATAGTAAAAAATAAAGGAAAATTTAGTATGTATGCAAAGAGTGACAAAAGTGGTAAAATAGTTTTTCATTTCGGTGATAAACCTACACTCGATGACGCAAAAGAATTCGCATCAATCAGAAAATGGCAAGAGAAAAAATGAAAACAGCAGTATTTGCATTTGGAAGATTCAATCCTCCTACAATCGGACACGAAAAATTGATAGATGCAGTAATTGCAGTTAATCAACGTGAGGGTGGAACCGCCTTTATTTATGGTAGTCATACACAGGATCCAAGAAAGAATCCTCTTACTCATAAACAAAAGTTTAAGTATTTGAAAGAGATGTTTTCAAGTAAAAAGAAGATTTTTCAAAGTAGATCAAAAACAAAGAACCCACTTGAGGTGGCATCTGAATTAAGTGGAAAATACAATAAATTGATAATGATAGCGGGTAGTGATAGAGTTTCAGAGTTTAAATCTTTACTAAATACTTACAATGGGAAAACAGGTGGACACGGATCATATGAATTTGAAGAAATAGAAGTAAAAAGTGCAGGAGAACGTGATCCAGACGCAGATGGAGCATCTGGAATGTCAGCATCTAAGATGAGAAAAGCAGCAGTTAAAGGAGATTTTGATGCATTTCAAAAGGGTGTATCAAATGAATTAAATGAGAAAGATAAAAGAAAAATGATGAATGTAGTTAGAAAAGGATTAAAATTAGATGCAATCCTTGAAGGAATGAAGAGTCGAAGGGGTACACAAGAACCAGTTGAAGTCGAAAATATCGACCTTAAGTCTGCGAAAGAGTTATCATGGCAGGGTTATGATACTGTAAGTCTATCTACATGTGATGAAGCATTTGATTTATTTGATGAAATTGTCAATAGTGTTGGTGAGGCTTCTTTCACTAAACCTGAATTAGCATATCTTAAAGAATCATTAATTTTAGTTGATAACTGTCTTACTATTACACAAATACCAGAAGAAATATTAGAAGATGGAGATGTACAAAATTATATTCAATATTCCGGTAAAGCAATAAAATTATTGGAGCATGTTGGAAAAAAAGTAGGTATACCATTTAACTATTCATTTTTAAACGTACTTCAAGTTAGTATGGCCAATGAAACCATACCTAAAAAATCATTTACAAAATTTTCAGGAGAAATGTATGGCGTCCGATAGCCTATTAAATGTAATCAATGGCCTTGTTAAGCGAGAGGATCGGATTGCAAAAAAAGAAGATAAAAAAATTAAAGAAAAATTAAAAAAACAAAAGCTTGAACAAGAGCCTGAGGATGATGAAGATGAAGATGAAGCTCCTGTAGGTGATCAAGATGCACCAGAAACAGAAGTTGAACCTGAAGCAGAACCTGAAGCTGAGCCAGAAGTAGAACCTGAAGCTGAGCCAGAAGCAGAACCTGAAGCAGAACCTGAAGCTGAGCCAGATGATGGTGCCGGTGATACTAAAGCAAGTGGTCCCGATCCTGTTTTAGTTCAACAAGTAACTAATGCTGTTATGGGTCAAATTATGCAAATGATGAAAGATGCAGAAGCAGAACATAAAGAGGCAAATAAAAAAGAAATTAAACTTTCTGGTAAAAAAGAAAAAGTTGATACTAAACCAAAAATGGAATCTAAAAAAGAGAGAAAATCTTTTAGAGAAGCAATCCGTCTTTCTGTTACTAATGGTACACCATTATCTGAAGACTATGAAGAGGACGTTCTGAACATACTTGAAAATGAGGGTATAGATGGTCCTTTAGGATATGAACCATTCTTTGAAAAAGGAAAATTGTTTGTAGAAAAGGGATCAGAAAAGTCTGCCGCAAAGGTACTTAAAAAATCTAGAGATATTCGAAAAGTTCCTAAAATTGTTGGAGAGTCATTAGAAGAAGAGGATAAGAAAGAGAAATATCAAGCATTCGTTTCTGTTATGTTAAAGAAATTTGGAGTAGAAAGTCCTGCTGAATTAGAAGGTGATAAGAAAAAAGCATATTTTGATGCACTAGATAAAGGTTGGGATGCCGAAGGCGAAGAGCCAGAACCAGGAGATAAAAAAAAAAATGAAAATATCGAGCTCGAAAAGCAAGTAACGAAAAATGTTTTAAAAGAGGCAAGTGCGGATGATTGGATAACAGGATTAGCAATAGGTGGTGGATTATGGGCAATGAAAAAAGCTTGGGATAAATGGGGAAAAACATCTACATTAGCAAAACTTATCAATAAAAAAAAGTACGCCGCTGATGTAATTGCAAAAGATAAAGAAGATGAGATTGATAAAGATAACCAAGATACAGTAGATAAGCGAGACGCCGAAAAAAAGGCCGGGAAAACGGCTGATGACGCACAAGCTGATTATGATCAAGATATAAAGGACGTTGGCCCAAAAAAAGCGAAGAGTATGATAGCCAAGGGATATTCTTTAGATCCTGAAGATGATACAAAGGTTATGCCAAGTAAAGAGGCTTCGGCTAAAGCTAAATCCGTGAAGTCGAAGAAATCGGCAACGGCAAAAAGACAAGGAACAGCTAAAAAAAGTTCAGCAACAACAGGAAAAACTGATGCACCAAGAAAATCACTAAATCCAGATGATAATAAGAAAAAAGAAGGAGTAGAAATGACAGAACCAAGTATTGAAGAAGCATATTTCAAAGTTGATATTGCTGGTATGCCTAGTATTTACATTGAGGGCGGTGGAGAAGGAACTGTTAAAAAATCTCTAAGAGGCATAGTAAAAAATGATGCAATTAAGAATATGAAAGTTGTAAAAGTTAAAAAAAGCGAAATGTTAAAAACATTTAAAGCTGATATGAAAGAAGAGTCAGAGGATCTGAATGAAAAGGGTACAGCATATCCAGCGACAATAGACACTTTGAAAATGATAGTGAAAGATAAACAAAATCAAGTGGTTATGTTCAAATCGGGATCGGCTAGAGTTGATAGTTTTACTGCATCCGCAATGGTTCAAGTATATGATGCTTTAAAACCAAAATCTAAAAAGACATTTGAAAAAATGATAAAAGATAAAGCAGGATTTCTCAAATCTCAAGCATTTGCAATGAAAATGACAGAAGAAACGTTATATGTAGAAAACGTAGATGTTGAGTTTGTTAAAATGGAAGAAAGTAATGAATTACAAGCAATTATGGCCTTAGATGATGCCGGTATAAAAGCTGAAATCAATCGAAAAGGTGAAGTATCTGTTAAGAAAAAGGATTTAAAGAAAGCAGTAAAAGCATTAAGTAAATCTTTCAAAAGAGGTAAAGAACCTAAAGTTGTAACAGAACAACGAAGTGCTTATGATGTAGTTTCTAAGGCACGGGCTAAACTCACAGAGGCGTATGATACTCATGCGGCAAATGATTTAAGAATTTATATAGATAATGATCGGCAATTATACAGACAACAAACTACTTCCATTATTAAGAATGTTCAACGGAAATTGAAGTCTGGTAAGTATGATCATACTAAAGCACCAAAACTATGGTCATATTTGGTAGATAATGGAGTTAAAAAATATATTAAAGAATTTGGCGGAAATGCAAAGGATCTGTTTCCAAAAGATGTTAGACAATCAGTAGCTATAGAATTAGCAAATTATTATAAAGCAGAAATTGAAGCTCAAGGTGGAGAAATGATGTAATGGAAGATCAACAAGATATTTTCGGAACTAAATCCGATCAAGAAATATTAAGAAATGTTGCAAGTAGTGTTAATGATGTTGTAAATCCAGTTGTAGAAGCTACAGCTGATGAAACTTCTGAAGAAGAAGAAGAAAAGATTAACCCTGTCGTTGATGTAGTATCACAAGCAATAAAACATTTTAAACCAAAAGGATTATTTATGCAAGGGGTATCTGATAAAGAGACACCTAAAAAATCATAAATATAATATAAACAACAATTTAATAGGAGAAAAACATGCCTTTATGGGGAACAACTCACGATTCGGCAGCCAACAAACCCAAGTGGGCACCGATTGATGAGGATTCAGATAATAGACGAGGTGATATCTATGCAACAAACGCCGGATGGGTACAACAAGCAGGAACGGCTGCCTCGGGAAGTGATAACACAGATGGAGATCCAGAAGTTTTAGTTGCAATCGGTATGCTTGCTGGTATTTCTGCAGCTACTGGTCTTAAAACAGCAACCGTAACAGCAATGAGATTTATTGTTGGAACAACTGCTGCTACTGACTTTACTGCTGGAACTACATCACAAACTCTTACATGTCAAGTTACTTGGGATGAGGAGTTAACTGTTACAGGAAGTCCAACTGTTGTTATTGCTAATGGTAACCAATCTACCGATGGTAATGGTAATTATACATTAGTATATACTGCAACGGGTTCAACTGCGAACAGAAAGCGGTTTACATTAGCAAGTCAAACTTTGTCTGCAGTTGATGTTCTGACATTGGGTGGTGCGAATGTTGTACTTGCCGGTGGAACACTTAAAGATCAAGGTGCAACGCCTGCTGATGCAGATTTAGTACTTTCAGGTTTGACTGCGGTGACACATACTGTTGCAGCGTAAACAATTAATAATTTGAGGTTTTAATATGGCAAAGAGTATTAAGAAGTCGATTAGTAAAGCTACTAAGTCGGCAAAGAAAACTGCGAAATCTGCAGTTAAAGAAGTGAAAACAGAAGTGTCAAAAGTGACTGATACTGGCACTTCTACAATAAGAGCAACCATCGAAAAACTTTCTAAAGAAAGAAATCTTCAGGCTGCTCATATTTGGAAACAAATTAAAGATAATAAAAGTTTGAGTGAGGGTCAAATTAAGGCGATTATTAACTCAAGAAACTTTTTTGCATTATTGGGCAAATTAGCTTAATAATATTTAACAGGATATGTCTAGAGTAATCCCTTTCGTTAGAATACGGAACCCTAGCATAGTGTCCTTAACGGTGTCGAGTCCCGACACATAGCCGAAGGAGATAAAATCAAATGGCTGATAAGAAAATTACCGCATTAAATGCGTCTGTAGGATTAACTGGTGATGACCTTTTTCATGTTGTAGATGACCCAAGTGGTAGTCCTACCAACAAAAAAATCACATCAACTAATGTTTTCAACAAGATTCCAACATGGTTGGGTCTTGCTCAAACAGCTGAGGTAGTAACAACACCTGGAGCAATTGATGTAACTTCCGCAATTACTAATCTGATAACTGATGGCACGGATGCTGTTACTCTCGCCGATGGCGCGATGGGTCAGATAAAAATTGTCGCAATGGTTACAGGAACAAATACTCCTGTTGCTGTAATTACACCTAATAATTTAGATGGTGGATCCAACATTTCATTGAATGCTGTTGGTGATACTGCAATGTTACTATGGAATGATGGTGCATGGCAAGTTATTGGTGGTAATGGAGCAGTTGTTGCTTAATCATTAACCTTATATTATATCGGGGGAAATTTATTTCCCCCACACCTTTAAAATGGAAATATTATGGCAAAAAATACAGATACAGTTACGGCGAATGAATTTCGTGATGAAAAAACAAAACTTGAGAATGATCGTGCATCTTTAAATGAGAAATTACAGGCTATTAATACTGAAAGAGAACGATGCATACAACAATTAACAATGATAGCAGGAGCATTACAAACTGTTAATCATTTTATAGCTAGAGTGGACCCGGAAATTAGTTTAGATGAAGAAATTGATATACCGGAAGCGAAATGAAATTTAATGATTTAAATGATGATAATTTCTTAATGTTTGTCATGAAGGAATATAATAATGTGCATTGTTTGGATACAGAAGAATTTTATGATGATTTAAAAAAAATTAAGTATATTAAAAGACTTTTTAATATTTACAAGAATACGGGTCAATTAAAGGAAAGACTTTTACTTAATCATTTTATAATATTTTTTAATGTATTCCCTGTAGAAGCAGGTACACGTATTTTATTTTATAAAATAGAACAACATTTTTGGCCGATGTTGAAAACTTTTTTAATTTATTTGGATCGAATGCCAGATAAAATAGAATCAATTAGAAATCAAGTTATACTTTCTTCCGATATAGATTTGGATGATGGTATAGTTAAAAGATTAAGAGCAATAAAGGTTTGAATGGGAGTATTAACGGGCGCAGCAAATTTATTTTTTATCTATAGATTTCTGCGAATACTCACAACAGCGTGGGAAGACAGCGATGCTTTCAAATTGGGAATTATAGATGAAAATGGTAAAATTCTCAAAAAGAAAAATAAATTAAAGGGCAAAGAAGAAAAAGAAGCCTATACCATGATGCATCGATTCGTATGGAAAATGAAGCGATTAATGGAAAAAATACCATTCGGGAAATCTCGTCTTGCTTCTTATGCTGCAGCTCTTTGGTTAATTAAAGAAGAAAAAGATTTTCATGGTACTGATAACGAATTACAAGAATCATTTTTGTCTTTCTTAGAAACTGACTGGAAAAATGAAGCACTTATTCTCAAAGAAAATTACGAGGGAGATATGGATAAAAAAACATATAGTAGCCTAAAAGCGGGTATTGATATTGAGAAATCTAATATGAAAGATGTCATTAAAGATTTCCAATCATCCGATGCTCCACAGTTTAAAGGTAAGACAGACAAGAAAAAGAAAGAGATGGCAATTGCCGCTAAACTTTCCAAAGAAGGAGTTGAACTTGATGAAATTGCACCTTGGAAAAAGGGTAAGTATAAAGTTACAGATGGAAAAACTGGTAAAGTACTTGGTACGTTCAGCTCTGGTCAAAAAGCTCAAAAATATGTGGATAAGATTTGGGATAAAGGAGATTATGATTCCCTTACTGTGGAACTGGGTGAAAAGATTGTATATACCCGAGCAGATATGGAAGAAGCTGTTCTTGTAAATAGAGATTACAAGTATGATGGAAAAGTAATAAAAATCTCTAAAAAGAATTTTAAGAAAGTCTCTAAAGATTACAAGAACTCTACTAAGGGTAAAGAAACGATGATAACCTATGATAGCAAGTGGGGAACAGTTTCAGTACCAGTTGAATTTACTGAAGGAGTTGTGATTGAGTCTACCAAAGAATATGCAAAATCTCTTGAAAAGATTGCAAACGACAAGAAGATGTCCATGATTTCTAAATCAGAAAAACGAACTTTACTCAAGATTGCGGATATGCTCGCTAAAGAGAAAAAAGAAGAAGTTGAACCTATATTAAAAAAATATGATCCTAATTCTCCATCTCCAGAAGGAACAGTATGTCCAAAATGTGACGGTGAGGGATGTGATCATTGCGATGGTAATGGATATCATACAGAAGCGAAAAGAAACTTTAAACGGATGGTTTCAAAAGAAGAAGTTGAATGGTCAGTACCGACATTTAGTAAATTTATAACAGAAGGTCGTCCTGCGGGAAAGATTCGTGATGATGAAAATACTACGACAAATAAAGAACGACAGAGGCTTGTAGCTTCTCAAGAAAAAAATTACACCTTAAAAGATATCGAAAGTATAGCACGAAAACATAAAGTTCGGTTAAATCCGGTAGAACCTCCAATGAAATTTGGTCAGGAATGGACAATAATAACTGATAGAGGTATTAAACTTATTTACGATAAAAAGGGAAATGATACTTACGTTACAGGATGGAGAATAGATAAAAAGAAATTACGACAATATAAAGATAAGTATGAAAATGAAGAGACACGGATACAAGACATACAGCAAGATAGCAGGGGCCGATTGAGTTTACGTGGATTTGAATCGGCGTTTGAAGTAATTGGTGAACAATTGACAGAAGAAGGCGAAGGAGGAATTCCTGCAAATGCTACAGGTACTGCAGTAGTAGGAACAGGTGATGATCCTACAGTCTGGAAAAAGAAAAAAAGAAAGAACGCAAAAGTAGAAACAGAAGAATTTGGCGGCAAAAAAGTATTTGTTGTTTCCCCAAAAAAATATTGGGATTCCCGAATGGGTAAATCTAGATATAATCGATATGAAAAATATGTTGGAAATGATAAATTAGGAGAAGCAATTAGACAATATGGAAAAGAAAATCCTAAATCTCCTATTATATTAAAAAATTCTGATACTGGGGCAATGCTATATCTTAAATATGGCAAATAACAACAACTATAAATTGGAATACGATGCCGGAAGATGATCAGCTTCAATCTGTGAAACTCGAAGTCGGTCTGTTAAAAAATGAGGTCGAAACAAGAGGGAAGCAAATTGAAACTCTTCTCTCTAAACTTGATCTCACCACAGACAAACTCTCACAGCTCACAGTACAAATAATAAAGTTGAATACTCGACAAGAGGATTATCTTAGGCACACGACTAGTACTAGTGCTGAATTTAAAATTCTACATACTAGAATTGGTGATCTTTATGATAAACAATTGATAATGCAAAAGGAAATAGAGGAACGTATAGATCGTTTAGATCAATATAAATCTAAATTAATGGGCATGATTATTGTTGTCGGCGGTTTTGTCGGCGCATTAGTTGCGGCCACAACGGGTATATTTTTAAAGGACTAATATGAAAACTTTTAAAGAATTAATAGGTGAATTTGGAGAAGCTCTTAAAAAAACAATAGTATATAGAGCTGGTAAAAAGAAAATTATTAGAAAAAGTAGCAAAGACGGATACAAAAACGTGGGCGGAAAAGAAGTAAAAATGAAAGCCGATGAAAAACGTGCACGTGCAAAAGCCATGAAAAAGGTTGCTAAGAAAATGGGAGGAAAAAGAGCAAAAATGGCGAAAAAACGAGCAAGAACAATGAGGAAACGCGGAGATAGATAGTGAAACCATTCGGAACATACCTCAAAGAAACACGTTTAGATGATAAACTTGATAAGCTGGTTAGTAAGGAAATTAAAAAACGTAAACTTGCAAAATTTCCAGTTAATGCTACTGATGATATTAAAATGAGGAGGGGTAAACCAGCATTCAAATTTCCTTCACCAAATAGTGATATGATGATTCATGTTTTCCTTAGACCAATGAAAGGGGAAAAAGGAATGATGGCATTTAATTATCAGTTAGAGGATAAATGATAACATTTAAGCAATATGAAGATGTAGTAAAAAGAATTGCTAAAAAATTAAATACATCAAAAGATGTAGCATTAGCCGCACTTGCAAAAGCACAACAAAAAGGGATCAATCCTTTGAAGTGGCAAAAATATATGACAATGTTGAAAACATTTGCACAGGTTGTTGCAGAATATGATCCTGTCGATGAACGGGTAATGACCTCAAAGCAAAAAGTAACTCAAATGCGACATTATTGGGATGATCTTGATCGTGGAGCATCTGATGAACGAAAAAAGAAAAGTTTAGAAATTAGGTTTAAGATTAAAAATATTACCCTTGACAAAAGAGGTAACATTATATCATTCGATGAAGATAGAGATTACAAAGATGAGTATAAAAAGTTCCAATCATCAAAAAAGAGTATAAAATATAGAGCCGAGTTGAATAAGTATAATAGAGATAAAGGTACATACGGAAACGGTGACAAGAAAGATGCATCCCATAAAGGACGTAAAATAGTAGGAATGGAAGACCAAAGTATTAATAGAGGTAGAGCAGAAAAAAGTAGATTAGTTGGGTCAAAAAGAGCAAAATCTGAAGAAATTAAGGTTCCAATAGAGGTTGGAGATGTAGTAAAAGGTGGAAAATTTAAAAATAAGAAAATTACTGTAAAGAAAATAGGAAAAAACGAAAAAGGTGATATTACTATTAATGATAGACCACTAATGAAATATAGAATAATACCACAAGAGGAAAATTATGGATAAAGCTATAGTAACATACATCGCAGTACTCAAAGCTGAGATACAACACTTGAAATCAAAACTTGAACCTCATGATACAGGTCATATACATACTACTATTTCTACTTTAACTCATCGCGTTAGAGAATTAGAAAGTAAGAATTAGTGGCGACAAGATCAGTATATAAAATCATTCGGAGGTGGAAGCCGAAAAATCAGAAAAGAACCTCTATAGGTAAATCTAGAAATACGAAACCAACAAATAAACATAAAATAAAGTGTTGGAAAAAATACAGAGGACAAGGTAAGTGATTAGTTTAACAGAAATCGCAGCAAAAAACTTCAAGAGAATTCGTGAGGATGAAGAACTGTCTGAAGATGTTCCATTGAGAATATCTGTCAAGGGTGGTGGATGTGCTGGTTATGAGTATAGTTTAACATTCGGAGAACCAGCAAAGAAAGATTTAATGTTTGAGTCAAAAGGTCTACCTATAGTGATAGACCGCAAGAGTCATATAGTAGTGGATGGGCTAGAGATAGATTGGTCACAAGACTTATCTGCACCTGGCCCACGTTTTGAAAATCCTAGAGCGGCCTCAACGTGTGGTTGTTCTACTAGTTTTTCAATCAAACCTCCTGATGAGGTTGATAAACCCGTGTGGATGAAATAAATGGCATATAGTGAAAAAGTATTGGAACATTATGAAAAACCGAGAAATGTTGGTAGTTTGGATAGTGGGAGTAATAGGGTCGGTACTGGTCTTGTGGGTGCTCCAGAGTGTGGGGATGTTATGAAACTCCAAATAGAGGTAGATGAAAATGAAAAAATTGTCGATGCTAAATTTAAAACTTTTGGTTGTGGATCTGCAATTGCGTCTTCTAGTTTGGCAACTGAATGGGTTAAGGATAAATCTATTGATGAGGCAATGTCTATTCAAAATACAGTCATCGTGGAAGAACTTTCTCTTCCCCCTGTCAAAATTCATTGTTCAGTACTTGCAGAGGATGCAATCAAAGCGGCAATAAAAGATTACAGAGCAAAAAATGAAAAACTTTAAAGATTTTATTAAAAACAAATTAAATGAATCTATAGATATAGAGACCAAAAATAGAACAAAGTTTTTAGTACAATCTGTTTATACACATTATGCCGACCATTATAGTAAAAATCAACCAGAAGTTGTTGGGTGGATGGATGGTAGTGAAAATGCTCTTATACGTAATACAAAATTATATGAAGCAGGAATCGAAAATAAAGATTCAGTTTTAGATGTCGGATGTGGAGTTGCACATTTTTATTATTTTCTAGAAAATCAAGGATGGACGGGAGAATATCTCGGAATAGATCCAAATGAAAAAGCTATTAAATTAATTGAAGATAAAATTCCTTCTTTTTGTGGTACTATAGATGATATAGTTGGACATTCTTACGATTGGGTTTTAGCATCTGGCGTTTTCAATTTAGGGCTGAAAGAACAGCATACTAAATGGACTATCAAAAATATGATAAAAGTTGCAAAAAAAGGAGTTATATTTAATATGTTAGCTGCTCCATATGAAGATGATAATTATGTATCATATGTTCCTGAAGAAATAAAGAAATGGTTGGAGAAATTTGATCATAGAAAAATAAATATTATGGAAAATTATATGGATAATGATGCAGAATTTACAGTATATTTTTACATATAGGAATAAATGGACAAAAAATTTATACATTATTTAGCAGAATTTGACACACCTCAAATTTATTGCGACATGGATGGAGTGTTAGCAGATTTTGATAAAGCAATAAAAGATCAAATTGGGGGAAAATTCAACGATGAACGTTGGTATGAATTACCAGATGATTTTTTTCTAAATATAGAACCAATGCCAGATGCTAAAAAATTATGGGGATTCATTGGAAAATATAATCCATATATTTTAACAGCAATTCCTAGATCATCAAGAGGACCGATTTCAAAACGTGCCACTAAAGATAAAACTCGATTTATGAAACGGTGGTTTGGAGTTGGTGTAGATAGAATGTATCCTGTCATGAGAGCAGATAAAATGAGATTTGCGAAAGATGGTAGAGATGGGAGACCAAATTTATTGATTGATGATCATATTAAGAATATTCAACAGTTTAAATCTGCCGGAGGAATAGGAGTACATCATAAAAGCGCATCAAAAACAATATCTGAATTAAAAGATATTGGTTATAAATGATAGGGAGAGCTAATGGCGACAGCTGGAAAAACTGTTGGATTTAAGGATAAAGATTATGTAGATAATGAGTTTATTGATATTCTTTCCGCTCCCAGAGATTGTTGGTGTTGGACTGCTTCTTGATACCTTGGGTGATGTTACTCTTACTAGCCCTGCAGATGATGATTTTCTTATCTACGATACAGCCACTTCCCTGTGGAAAAATAAAGCCTCTTCCACTATACCCGCCTCTATAGGACTAGGTTCATCGGATTCTGTTGATTTTGATAATTTAACTTTAACAGGAAATTTAGTTGTAGGTGGAACTCGGACAATCATAAATACCGAAGTCTTGGGTGTAGTAGATCCAATTATAACTCTACAAACAGCCGCTGATGGTGGTCCCCTAACCGTTGATTCAAATAAAGATGTTGGATTGGGACTGCAATATTTTGATGGTTCTGCGAAAACAGCCTTTATTGGTTTTGATGATTCCGAATTAAAACTTACCTTTGTTCCTGATGCTACAATAACTAATGAAGTTGTTACTGGAGCAAAAGGGACTATTGTAGCAGACCTTGAAGGAACAATTACTGCTCAAGGTGATACTGAATTATATGCTTTATCACAGGTAACATCCGCAGCTAATAAAGGAATTCAAT
>LWDU01043244.1_pt1 | contig 22323 bp, 26 predicted proteins | sample 727161 | NCBI WGS metagenome assembly LWDU01 (sample SAMN04566230, study PRJNA314399) | hydrothermal vent metagenome | isolation source: deep sea hydrothermal plume seawater | place: Mexico: Gulf of California, Guaymas Basin | collected 2004-07-11
TTCACCATCGCAACAGCCCGAAACTATGACTCTGCATATCCAATCTTAGATGGATTGGACCTGAACTTACCCGTCATTTTATTCAATGGTGTATATCTTACCGATTTTAATAGTGGTCAAATTCTGGAGTATTCCAATTTTATTGATAGGACAGTTGTGGAAACCATGCTCAAACTGGTTTCGCCTTGCAGCATGGATCCATTCATCTATACATTTGGGCGCAAACATAAACTCTATTATCGGAATACCACCAATCCCGGTTCCAAGGCCTACATTAATAGCCTAAAAGGTGATGATAGACTCCGTAAAGTCAAACGCTTTGATTTTCACGATGATGAAAAAATATCAGGCTTTTTATTGATCGATACTCATGATCGCCTTGAACCCATCTACACAGCCCTTCAGGAGAACTACTTCGACCGTCTCAATTTATATTTTGCTGAAGACGTATCGATGAAGGGCTATTATTGGCTCCAATCCTTCCACCAAGAAGCTAGTAAGGAAAATATGATAGAAGTGCTTGCTAAAAAATTGAAGGTTCCTCTCGAACGCATCGTTGTATTCGGAGATTATTTAAATGATTTGGGCATGTTTCGAATCGCAGGTCGCGCCATTGCGGTAGAGAATGCCCTGCCCGAAGTCAAAGAATCCGCGCACGAAATCATAGGGAGCAATGCTCAAGGAGCTGTTCTGGATTATCTTGAACTTATATATCTTGATAAATAAGTCTGTTCAAATTAAACTTTAAGTATAAACCTATTTTCTAAACTACTAGTATAAAACTATCATGTCTGAGAATGAACAACCAAAAGAAGCCGAAAAAACCATCTACGAACGGGATAAAACGGCGAAAGAACCCAAGCCTGCAGCGGATGGTCCTATAGCCCCTATCAAACCCAAACCTAAAATCAAAAAAGCTTTTGTCGCGAAAAAAAAGACCTTCACTACCGACAAACCTATGGAACATCGTGTGAGAAACATTCGCATGACTTCTTTAGAGTCTTCCAAAATGATATGGGAAACTATTGTCGATTACCAGAAGGACCTGGCTCAAATGGAAGTCGATGATCCGGACAAGCCATATCATGACTGGGAAAAGGTTGAAAAATTCTTCACCCGTTTCGCGAAAAAATATAGTGTCTGCGTGAGTAAGGCGTTAGGTGGCTCATTAGGTTGGGTTCACAAGGAAATCAATACAGCTTCGGAAACCATGAATCAGGAGTTGATCGATATCATAATGAAAACGGATAAGTTCAAGATACCCAAACCCATCAAAACAAAATTGGGCTTCCATATCATCATGATATGCGAAAGCCAGATTCATATTCCTATTTTGACCCGTATCAGATTTACTCTCCCAGAAAAAATTGATGGATCATGTTGACAACATATTCCATCTGGCTTTTGCTTATCTCATGAGATATCGGAAGCGCCAGGGTCTCTCTGGCGGCTTTTTCTGCCGCAGGGAAGTCACCCAATTTGTAACCTAAGGGCTTGAAACATTCTTGAATATGTAACGGAACGGGATAATAAATTTCGCACCCAATTTTGTTTTCGTTGAGAAAAGTTCTAAGTTCATCCCTGCGATTTCCTGCACAGATGACATATTGGTTATAAACGTGACGGGGAAATACTTCAGGAGGCAGTTGGACAAATGGGGTCATTGCTGAATCTTTAAAAAGTTGATTATACGTTTCTGCATTTCCCCTTCTTTTCTCAGTCCAACCTTCAAGAAAATTCAGCTTTGCACTCACCACACCCGCCTGTAGCGCATCCAGGCGAAAATTTCCTCCTATTACTTTATGGTAATACTTTGGTTCCGAGCCATGCACTCTGAGAACCTTTAATTGATCGTAAAGTTCCTCGGAATTGGTGGTCACCATCCCTCCATCACCAAAACTGCCCAGGTTTTTCGCTGGGAAAAACGAGAAACAGCCCAAATCTCCCATCGAGCCTGCGGGTCTTCCCTTGTACTCAGAGCCAATCGCCTGTGCAGCATCTTCAATCACCCGCAAGCCATGCTCCTCAGCTAGTTGCAGGATAGGGTCCATATCTGCACATTGTCCATACAGGTGCACCGGAATTATGGCTTTGGTCTTCGAGGTAATACAACGTTCAATATGTTCAGGTTTAATGTTAAAAGTAATATCATTAATATCTGCAAAAACCGGTTTGGCACCAACCCGTATAATAGAACCCGCAGTCGCAAAAAATGTATACGGAGAGGTGATCACCTCATCACCAGGTCCGACCCCTGACGCCATAAGTGCAATCAGTAATGCATCGGTTCCGGATGAAACTCCAACAGCATATTTGGCCTGGCAATAAGAAGCTATCCTCTCTTCCATCTCCGCAACTTTTGGACCCAGAATAAAATATCCCGATCGAATCGTTTCTGCCGTCTCCTTTTCCACTGCATTCAAAATCTCGTGGTACGAAGCAGTGATATCCAACAAACGAACTTCTTTGACTGGCGCAGGAGGGGCATCCAGTTTTTTCTGTAACTCCCCGGGAGCTAGAATCTGAACCGGCAAGCCGGAAAATTTTTCAGGAGTGAGTGTGACCACTGCATCTAATCCACTTGTATCCACCAAACGAGCCAGCAACTCTACTTCAAATGGTTTTTCAGCTTCCAGAGCAATATCGATATCATGAGCCGTGGGAGTCATGACAGCCAAAACGCGCAAAAGAGACTGAACATCTCGGTTTTTCGCATTCTCCAAAATGGCAGGCACAGATGTGGATGCAACCCAACCCTTACAAGTTTCCTGACGACACAAGTTCAACACGGCTGAATTTTGGAGATCCTCCAGTGCCTGAACTAAACAGCCCGTATCGAATAAAATCTGCATGAATTAATTTAAACCTTGGTAGTTTTGGAGAGTTAAAACTGGATATCCTGACCTAGCTTTTCACGAAGGATGATCTCTGCTGGGGTGTAATACTTTTTATTCACATTGCATTTCTTACATGCAGGCACCAAATTCCCGCGCTTACTTTTCCCACCTCGGGAAATAGGAACAATATGGTCCATAGTCAATTCTTCAGCGGTATATCGACCACCACAATAGTGACACGCACCCGCATGAATTTTTGTTTTCCACCACTGTGACTGGCGGAGCTTTCGGGCCTTGGCTTTCTCAACTTTAAAACTTTCTTGATCCATAATGACAAACCCCACCGTAAGCAGATGGAGTAACCTAATAAAATGTTATTTAAAAAAATGTGACAGGGAAATAAAACCCACTTCTGAGATTACTACCCGGAGCCAGCGGTTTCTTCCGCCCAACTCAGGTCAATCAATAGGCGGGGTGTCCAATTATTTCGCACAGCTCGAACCGTTCCATTCAAGCTTCCCTTCGGGTACCAGTGAATATCTCCCATGTCAAATTCAAATCCCAATGCGCCAGATAGCCGAGTTTTACTGGTCCAGAAACAACACCCATAACTAAACTCAAAAATAGGATCAATATGAAGGATGAATGTTCTGCCTCGAGATTGAAAAGGCTTGGAGATTTCATACAAGCTCTGAATTTCAAGCCGACCGGGAAGGCGCCAATCACTATGACTCCCAAATCTATCTTGATTCAGCTTACTAATGTAATCCTGGGCATCATACCAACTGATATTATTTCCCGTTTCCACATAGGCATAACTCTCTTGCCACATCAGCCCCGTACGAACATCGGAAATAGTCCGATTGCCATGGTCAATAAATCGTTGCTCCATAAATCACTTAAAATAACAATTATAACAGAGGTTATCTTAACCCTTTGTTGGTCGTCAACTCAAGCATGCCGAGACAATTAACCTCTCCCCAGAAAAGGTCATTACCAGTTGGCCCCACGCCTAGTGGATTGGAAATTGTAACCACAGTCTGGGATTTCCTCAATATCCTGCTTGGTAGTAGGAAAACGAAGACAAATAAGAGGTTTATTGGGGCTATCATGAACCCGGCACCGGTTGTCCTTTGTCAACTCACTACATGGCACCGCCATAGAGTAATAAAGCCGGTTTTCCTCTTCGTCTGAGCCAACGACTCGGATTCCCCGATAGGACAAATAAAGTTTCAACTCTTTCAGGCTGCCATGTTGCTGAATAGTGATGTCACGGACAACGGTCATATTGACTGTTTGGCAACACTCACTACAGGAATGACATTCCCCCATTCTTTCTATCGGCTCGCCCACAAATACCTTATCAAAAACAGAATTCTTGCATTAGTCAGAAAATCTGGACCACCTTGATCGACAAAACCTATTTACTCTTTTTATTTGCAGATTATTCTGCCTTTGCCAGATGTTCCACAGTAACCGTAGTGTGAATCCCTCCGCGGACATTGAAATCAGCCACAATGGTCATCCTTCTTGGCAGGCAGGCGGATACAAGGTCATTCAAAATAATATTGGTCAGCTCTTCATGAAATCCCCCTTCATTCCGGTACGATACCAGGTAAAGCTTTAATGATTTCAATTCTATACACAATTTTTCCGGAACATAACTGATATACAGGGTGGCAAAGTCCGGTTGCCCGGTTTTTGGGCACAAACAAGTGAATTCCGGGCACTCCATTTCAATGGTGTAATCTCGTCCCGGAAACAGATTTGGAAATGTTTCTATCTCTAGGATTTCATTTTTTGCTATATTTTTCATACTTTAGGGTGATTATACAGATTATTTTTTTGGAAGACCTTGCTATTTGTATTTGGGATTACATATATAATCAGCACTTATACCTAACGAGTGCTAAAAAATAAGGTGCTTTCCACGACCAAGAGACCAAGACCATTAGTTTCAATGAGTTATATATTTTTGCGAGCAAATACACGCTAAATTGCGTTTTTTCTTTCAAATTTTAATCTGAGTATAACATTTTTTCAAGGAGTCTATATGAAAATCCAACCACTGCATGACCGTATCCTAGTTCAGCCTATTTTAGAGAAAGAAGTCCGAAAAGGGGGAATCATTATTCCTGATTCGGCCAAAGAAAAACCCATTGAAGGAAGAATAAAAGCTGTAGGCAAGGGCAAAACTGGTGATGACGGAAAGCTCGTTAAACTGGAAGTAAAAGTGGGTGATAAAGTTCTATATAGCAAATACGGCGGCACCGAAGTCAAATTTGACGGACAAGATTACCTACTGATGCGTGAAGACGATGTTCTGGCAATCGTAGGTTAATCTTCATCAAAATTATTTAATGAAAAAATTATTCACATCTCTTAAGAGATAAGGAGAATCACCTTTATGGCTAAACAAATTGTATATGATGAAACTGCTAGACATAAAATTCTATCCGGAGTTAACCAACTGGCAGATACCGTAAAAATCACCTTGGGCCCTAAAGGACGCAATGTGGTTATCGACAAAAAGTTTGGTTCCCCTACCATCACCAAAGATGGTGTTACGGTAGCTAAAGAAATTGAGTTGAAATGTCCGTTCGAAAACATGGGCGCACAGATGGTCAACGAAGTTGCCAGTAAAACCAGCGATAACGCCGGTGATGGTACAACCACAGCGACCGTTCTGGCTCAAGCTATCTTTCGCGAAGGCATCAAAAACGTCACCGCTGGTTCTAATCCTATGGATATCAAACGGGGCATTGAAGCAGCAGTCGCAGCAATCATTCCTGAAATTCAAAAGATGGCAAAACCTACTAGAGATAAAAAGGAAATTGCCCAGGTTGGAACCATTTCTGCTAATCAGGATAAAGCTATCGGAAAAATAATTTCCGAAGCAATGGACAAAGTTGGAAAAGACGGTGTTATCACTGTTGAAGAAGCAAAAAGCATGGACACGTCTCTGGAAATCGTAGAGGGAATGCAGTTTGATCGTGGTTATCTTTCCCCTTACTTCGTAACTGATTCAGAGCGTATGGAATCGGTTCTGGAAGATTGCTACATTTTATTGCATGAGAAAAAAATCAGCAACATGAAAGACCTTCTACCATTACTCGAAAAAGTTGCGAAAGGTGGTAAACCTCTTCTCATTCTTGCTGAAGATATCGAAGGCGAAGCTTTAGCTACTCTCGTGGTTAACAAACTTCGTGGCACCCTGAATGTCTCTGCTGTTAAGGCTCCGGGTTTCGGCGATCGCAGAAAAGATATGCTCAATGATATTGCAATATTGACCGGCGGAAAAGTGATCACCGAAGATATTGGTGTATCTCTTGAAAGTGTAGACCTGAGTGACTTGGGCCGCGCAAAACGTATCACCATTGACAAAGAAAACACTATCATCGTTGATGGTAAAGGAAAAGCTTCCGACATCCAGGGTCGGGTAAAACAGATTCGTAATCAGGTCGAAGAAACTTCTTCCGATTATGACCGCGAAAAACTGCAAGAACGTCTGGCCAAACTGGTGGGTGGCGTAGCCATCGTCAAAGTGGGTGCTGCAACTGAAACGGAAATGAAAGAGAAAAAAGCCCGCGTTGAAGATGCTTTGCATGCTACTCGTGCCGCAGTTGAAGAGGGCGTTATCCCTGGTGGCGGAGTGGCTTTCATCCGCAGTCTGCATGTACTTGATAAAATCAAAGGCGAGCATGATTTTCTAATAGGTGTGAAAATCATCCGCCGCGCTTTGGAAGAGCCTCTACGCCAGCTTGCTAATAACGCAGGTGAAGAAGGCACTGTGATTTGCGAGAAAGTGAAAACCTTGAAAGGTAATGAAGGTTACGATGCTAAAACCGGCAAGTACACCGACATGATCAAAGCAGGAATTATTGATCCTGCAATGCTGCAAGCATCTCTGCCTTGCTCCTAACCACAGAAGCAATGATCACCGATCTACCTGAAGAAAATGACGATCACGGTCATGGACCTGGCGGCGGCGGTGGCGGTATGGGTGGCATGGGCGGCATGGGCGGTATGGGTGGTATGCCCGGAATGATGTAATTCCACTTCTTCATTTAAGCTGAAAAATAGGCCGACTCTCATTTCTAATGGGAGTCGGTTTTTTTTTGCCTCTCAATCAGTTGACAGTCCAAGGCTTTCGCAATATCATCAAAATCAATGGACATGATCATTAGGCCATCTAAAACCAAAGCGTCCTGAACAAGCTGATTGCAAAGTTAAAGGAGCCTCATGGCCGGATCGACAAAAAAAGTTCTCGGAATGATTCTTGCCGGTGGTGAAGGAAACCGACTCTATCCACTTACCCAGCAACGCGCCAAACCCGCTGTCCCTTTCGGTGGAAAATATCGGCTGATTGATTTTGCCTTGAGCAATTTCATCAATTCACGAGTCTACTCCATTTACGTTCTAACACAATTTAAATCCCAGTCTTTAACCGAACACCTGCAAGAAAGCTGGCGATTCAGTTCCATTCTGCGTGATCATTTCATACTCCCCGTTCCCGCACAAAAGCGCACAGGAGACAGCTGGTACCAAGGAACGGCAGACGCTATTTACCAGAACATCAACCTGATAGAAGACGGCGACTTCGATATCATCGCCGTCTTCGGTGCTGACCACATCTACCGCATGGATTTGCAGCAAATGATCGACTTCCATTGCAGAAAGAGGGCTGATGTCACTATTTCAGCCTTACCAGTACCGATTAAGGAGGCCTCCTCTTTTGGTGTGATCCAAGTTCAGGAAAAACAGCGGGTCACGGGATTCAAAGAAAAACCCAAACGCCCGAGACCCATTCCCGGCAAACCCGATAAGGCCTTTGCATCGATGGGAAATTACCTTTTTAATAAAGATATTTTAATGAAATTGCTCTATGAAGATGCAGCTGATACGAAATCGTCCCATGATTTTGGCAAGGACATCCTTCCTCGCATTTTTAACAAATCACGGGTTTACGCCTACGATTTTCACAGAAACCGTATACCTGGCATCACAAAAAAAGAAATCGGCTATTGGAGGGATGTGGGAACCATCAAGTCATTCTGGGAAGCCAATATGGATTTGAGAAATATCAAACCCGAGTTCAACCTTTATAATAAAAGCTGGCCCATCAAAACTTCAAGCTATGGAACCCCACCGGCCAAATTCATCTTTAATGAATACGGACGCCCAGGACAGGCGGTCAACAGTATCGTTTCAGAAGGAAGCATCATCAGCGGAGGCACTGTGCAAGACTCCGTAATCGGCCGCGAAGTCAGTATTAACAGTGGTGCGACCGTCACCAATTCACTATTAATGGACCGGGTAAAAATTGGCAACCACTGCAAAATCAATATGGCTATCATTGACAAAGATGTTGAGATTCCACCCAACACCATTTTGGGGTATGATCTGGAACAGGATAAAAAACGTTTTTTCGTGGATGATGAATCCAATATAATCGTCATTCCCAAAGGCTTTAATTTTCCTCACTAAGCATGGATACAATAACTATATCTGGCAAGCAAAAAGTTGTGCCTGCTTAATGCAATCTTCCTCAAAAAAACGGAACTTATGGGGGTGTTTTCCAACCTCCTTCACAACGAACAACCATAATTGTTAAATAAAACTTATTTAAATTTATTGTTTCGTAAGTATTCAACGCACCCTTAAAAAATGTGTTACTCGCCCTATGCCCCGCACCCTTTCTGGAATAGACCATTTAGTTTCCCAGCCTGAAAAATATCTAACAGGTAAAACTGTAGGACTTATCGTAAACCACACTAGCCTAGTCAGTGATGGGAAACATTCCATTGTTCATTTCCATTCCCATTCCACTTTCAAATTGCAAGCGTTGTTTGCTCCAGAACATGGTCTATATGGAACTGCTCAGGATATGATTCATATCTCGAATGAAATCGACCCGCTATCCGGACTAGGCATTAAAAGCCTGTATGGGAAAAGTGAGGACTCCCTGACCCCTGATCCCTCTTCGTTGCAAGATATAGATAATCTTGTTTTCGATATTCAAGATGTAGGCTCTCGCTACTACACCTTCATTTATACGTTATGGTTTGTGATCGTCCCAATCCGATCAATGGAATTTCGGTGGAAGGCAACCTGGTAGGAGAGAGCTGGCGTTCCTTCGTGGGTCAATACCCCCTGCCTAATCGCCACGGCATGACCGTAGGAGAGCTTGCCCTGCTTTTTAATGAAGATATACATTGCAACCTGAAAGTCGTCCCTATGACGGGTTGGGAACGGAAGATGTGGTACGACCAAACAGGAATGCTCTGGACCCCCCTATCACCCAATATGCCGACTTTGGCAACCGCCATTCTGTACCCAGGAATGTGCCTGATTGAGGGAACCTTGCTTTCAGAAGGGCGCGGCACCACCCTGCCCTTCGAACAAATTGGCGCTCCTTTTATCGATCCTCATAAATTGGCTGCAAGGCTCGACTCCCAACTCCTGCCGGGAGTGTTTGTACGCCCACAATACTTCAAGCCTATGTTTCAGAAGCACGCTGGAGAAAATTGTGCAGGACTCCAGTTTCATGTCACAGACCGGAACCAATTCAAACCCCTGCGCACCACACTGGCATTGCTCCGTGCCCTTGCCGAAATTTATCCGGATCAACTGCAATGGAGAACAGAACCCTACGAGTTTGTCAGTGACCGCTTAGCCATCGACCTTCTTTACGGCAACTCCGAATTAAGGAAAACTATTTTTAAAAAAGATTTCTCGCTAGAAAATATTGAAGAAACCTGGCAGGAAGAACTAGAAAGCTTCAAGGAAGTCCGCAACAACTACATTATTTATTAAATCGAGAAGAGTTTAATAACTTGCGGAAAAAAAATTAAGGAGAAGAACACAACGTCTGATAACTTGTGTTTAAGGAGCGCTCTAACCCCGCATCTCACCCTGTTAGCCAAAGTTTAGGCAGATCATAAATATCGACTTTTGATTGGCTCAAAGAGCAATCCAATTTCTCACTCATGGCTTTAAAATAAGCGTCGGGGGGGGGTTACCCGCCAAAGAAAATTCGGCTTGCAACAAAAAGGCTAAAAAGTATCCAATTTTATAAAACTACCGACTCTAAATCCCATCGCGAGAGAGTAAATATTACAATTCACTTACCCATTAACATCATAATATGTAATAATGGCCACCGGTATTATTATATTTTTTCACTCCCTAATGGAGTCCCAGCCTTAAATAACCTGTTTCCCATTGAAAATTTAGCGGTTATTGATTTTTTAGTGGTCTTCCCACCAGTTAAAAATTAAATCCGTAAGTATTGACAAAACCCAAGTGAGTCACTATATTCCCACTTTGCTTATTGGAATAAATTCATGATTTTAAAGGAAAAACTCCAATCAGATATGAAGGGGGCGATGAAGGCCAAGGATTCACTCAGGCTTAATACCATCCGTAGCGTAATTTCTTCTATCAAAAATCAAGAAATCAACCTTAAAAAAGAATTACAGGATGAGGAGATTCTAGCACTGATTTACCAAGAGGCTAAAAAAAGAAAAGAAGCGGCTACCCTGTTTGAACAAGGAGAACGTCCGGACTTAATGGAAAAGGAAAAACAGGAGCTTTTGATATTACAGACCTATTTGCCGGAGCAAGCCTCTGAAGAGGATTTAAGAAAAAGAATCCAGGAAGTGATTGCCGAAACCAAAGCAAAAGGAATGAAAGATTTTGGCAAAATCATGAAAATCCTAGTTCCTGAGTTCAAGGGCAAAACGGACAATGGTCTGATCAAAGAACTGGCAGGCGAGTATTTGAATTAAACCCAAGTGTTATTTCTTCACCTGAAAATGGGCGGAATAAAAGCCCGCCGAACTAAATAAATTCTTTAATCACTTCTAATAAGACCTATTAGATTAGATCCTTTCAAACGGTCTTTAATACTTTGAAATTATCAATTCCAGACAATATTATTGATGAGATTCGCGATCGCACAGATATCGTTGCAGTAATTTCGGATCATGTCGTTTTGAAAAAAACTGGCAAGAACTTTAAGGGGCTTTGCCCCTTTCACTCCGAAAAAACTCCTTCTTTTTCAGTCAGTCCTGAAAAGCATATTTATCACTGTTTTGGCTGTGGTGCAGGAGGTAATGTTTTTAAATTTCTCATGGAAACCCAAAGCATTTCCTTTCCTGATGCAATCAAGCTTTTGGCCGAACGTACTGGCATTCCTTTACCAAAAAATGCTTCCAGTCAGCCTCTAGACCCACAACAAAAGGAGCGGGAGGCTTTAAGAAAACTCAATGAATCCGCAACACGTTATTTCCAGTCTTTATTAAAAAACCCGGAGGGCGGTCTGAATGCAAGAAAATATTTAACCTCACGCTATTTTGACTCAGATATTTTGGACAAATATAGGATTGGTTGGTCGGCCCCCGGCTGGAGAGGACTACTCAACCATGTCCAGAAAAATAGTTCCGTCACACAGGAACGTCTTGTGAAATCAGGACTAGTCATCCAAAAAGAAGGTGGATCGACAGTTTATGACCGTTTTCGAGGTCGGGTTCTTTTCCCGATTAAAGACCTGCATGGCAACATTATTGGGTTTGGAGGGCGTGCCATTGCGGAAGAAGACAACCCCAAATACCTCAATTCGCCCGAAACGATTCTCTATAAAAAGGGGGAAGTTCTTTTTGGTATGGACCAAGCAAAACAATCCATACGTAGAGAGAATCAGGTAATCCTGGTCGAGGGTTATTTTGATCAGATGCGGGCTGTACAGCATGGAATCGAACATGTTGTTGCCACTTGTGGAACCGCCTTGACCGATAAACAGGCGAGCATGTTGCGAAACCATGCAGAAACCGCAATTCTTGTATTCGATTCTGATCCTGCTGGTCGAGTTGCAGCGGAAAGAGGGTTTGATATTCTTCTAAAACATGGGTTGAATGTAAAAGTCGTAATCCTACCAGACGGCCAAGATCCTGATTCCTTCATCCACGAGCAGGGGACAGAAGTATTTTTGGAAAAAATTTACACCGCCAAGCCGTTCATTGAATCTTATATGGATACACTGGTTAAGGAGTCACCGAGCAGATCCCCGGCAGACAGGATTAAGTTAGCAAACCAAATTCTTCCTTTTCTTGCAAAAATTAAAAACGACGTAGAACGGACCGTCTGGATGGAAAAACTCGCCTCCAAAATAGGTGCTGATGACTTAGCTTTTTTGAAGGAATTAAAAAAAGCTTTTGCCCAAAATCAGACCCGACTGGTCGAGCCAGAGAATGGTTCGATACTATCTCTTTTAAATTTAGAGAGGCATTTAGTTCACCTGATTTTTTCCGATAAGGAAGCAGCTAAGTCTATCTTATTGGAAATCAGCCCAGAAGAGTTTTCAGACCCGGCTCTCAGAACTATTGTTCAAAACTGCCAGCAAAATATTGATGCGGGTCAAGACCTGAAAATAGACCGGCTTCTCGACCAAACCGGTGATCTCGAAATCAGAAAGATTTTATCCCGACTGGGACTAGAATCTATAGAGTTTGACGCACCCGAAAGAACCCTTAAAGACTGCATCAGTAAACATAAAAATATGCGCCTTAAAACAAAAATCAAGGCTCTTAAGATGCAACGCGAGCAAGCTTTCGAATCCGGTCAAATCGAACGGTCGCAGGAATTGCAAGCACAACTGCGCGAAATGCACTTAGCCTTAAATCATTAATATATCGTCACAATACAAACAGCATAATTAGGAGAAATCATCCAGATGGCCACAATGGGAAAACTGACACATGTATCAGAAATCAACCGGCTGATATCTAAGGGCAGAGAAAAAGGTTATTTAACCTATGAAGAAGTCAATGATGTTTTGCCCTCAGATGTGGTGACTCCTGGACAAATTGATGACCTCATGCACCTATTTAGTGAAAATAAAATTGATATCGTCGACACTAGCGTAAAAGGTGAAAAAATAGTCTCCACAAAAGGAAGTGACCAAAGTAAGGATGAGAACTCCAATAATACCTCGACCTCCAAATTAGATTCTATTTCCATCGACGATCCAGTGCGACTCTACCTACGTGAAATGGGAACCATTTCCCTGCTCACTCGCAAAGGAGAAGTAGAAATAGCCAAAAGAATTGAAGCTGGGCAAGATGAAGTGCTCGCAGCAGTGGCCAGTTGTGCTGTGACAACTCGCGAACTGATCGTCCTAGCGGAAGAAGTTAAAAAAGGGGAAATCCGCATCTTTGATCTAATTCAGAGTCCAGAACCAGAAGAAAATAAAGAGGCGGCTGGAAAAACTGAAACCAAAAATTTTACAAAAAGGGTCAAGGCCGTTAAATCAGATTTCACCAAATTGGAAAAACTTCAAATCAAAATCGATGACGGTAAGTTAACTGAAAAAATGCTGATCAAAACGAATGATCGGCTACTAAAACAGTTGAGGGAAGTCGAAAAAGCCATCTCCAGATTAACTCTGGCCAATAATGTGATGGATGACATAATTGAAAAGGTCTATGCCATTGCTGGCTCTTATCGTGAAGCTGGAAAAGAAGAAAAAGTTATCGAAAAACAACTGGGAATATCTTTAGCCGGAGTTAAAAAACTGGCTAAGAACTGGGCCAAGCAAAAAAGCGTCAAAGTTCCGAAAGGCAAAGTGATTACTCGTATCCAGTATGATAATCACCTGAAAATGGTACAAAGTGGACGCAAAAAAATCAAAAAGATAGAAAAAGAAACGCTTACTAGCAAAGACAGTTTACTGGGCACGGTCCGATCTATAGCCCGTGGCCGGGTCAAGGCAAAAGCTGCTAAGCGAGAATTGGCCGAAGCCAATCTCAGGCTGGTGGTAAGCATCGCTAAAAAATATACTAGCCGGGGACTCCAGTTTCTAGATTTGATTCAAGAAGGAAACATCGGCCTCATGAAAGCGGTGGATAAATTTGAATATCAACGCGGCTACAAGTTTTCGACTTACGCCACTTGGTGGATTCGACAAGCCATCACACGCGCTATTGCTGATCAAGCGAGAACCATCCGTATTCCTGTTCATATGATAGAGACCATTAACAAATTGATCCGGGTTTCCCGGCATCTGGTTCAGGAGCTTGGACGCGAACCCACCCCCGAAGAAATTGCCACCAAAATGAGTTTGCCTGTGGATAAAGTCAGAAAAGTTTTAAAAATTGCCAAGGAGCCTATTTCCTTGGAAACACCTATCGGCGAAGAAGAAAACAGTCATTTAGGAGATTTCATCGAAGATAAAAAAGTTCTTTCGCCCATCGATGCTGTAGTTAAAAAGAATCTAAAGGAACAAACCTTGAAAGTTCTCTCCACCCTGGCATCCCGTGAGGAGAAAGTCTTGAGAAAACGTTTCGGAATCGGAATGGATTCAGAACATACTTTGGAAGAAGTCGGACAGGATTTTGCGGTCACCCGCGAGCGTATCCGACAAATTGAGGCAAAAGCTTTGCGAAAACTGCGTCATCCGAGCAGAAGCAAAAAATTACGAAGTTTTATCGAAAATTGATTGTGTGGGCCTATAGCTCAGTTGGTAGAGCCCCCGGCTCATAACCGGTAGGTCACAGGTTCGAATCCTGTTGGGCCCACCAAACCTTATAAGGACTTGCGGGTTTCCCCGTAGGTCCTTTTTCTTAACCAAGAAATGACAAACGGAAATCATCCCATTAATTATTTCAGGAGAGGCAATGTCTAATAAAATCGAATCGTTTTTAGAAAAATTCATATTCAACAGCAGGTGGTTGCTGGCCCCCTTTTTTATTGGACTGGTCATCAGTATCACACTGCTGCTCGTGAAGTTTACTCAGGAACTGATTCATTTAACCGCTCACGTTATTACCTCTAGTGGAAGCGAAGTAATTATTGGCGTTCTAGCCCTGATAGACACCACTTTAATCGGATCTTTACTACTCATGATCATTTTCTCTGGTTACGAAATCTTTGTCTCTAAAATAGATGTCGGCAATCACTCTGACAGACCAGACTGGATGGGAAAAGTCGACTTTAGCGGCCTCAAACTAAAAGTCATCGGGGCCATTGTCGCCATTTCCGCGATTGATCTGCTGCAAACTTTTATGGAAATCCCTGACGAACCTACCGAAGCTAACATAAACATGTTCATGTGGAAGGTGATCATCCACATGGCTTTTGTCCTGAGCGGTGTCTTTTTTGCTCTAATGGATCGGATAGCCTCCGGCTCTGCAAAACACTGAAATTCAGGAATGATTATTGTATGAATCGATATGAGGGCATATAATAAGGCTATGAAAAAGTTCTCCAGCCTTTATAAGAAACCGTTTTTTGCCTGCATCTTCTGCGTTATTTATACCGCCCTCTCTTATGGCATTGCTATATTTAGTAACTAAATAAACAACAAAAGCCCTACAATACAATAAGCACAGTGCAATTGGGCTTCAGGCTTTATTTTGTATAGGTGTTGGAAAAAACTCGATATTTAAAAAGGAGCAGGTAAAACCTAAGAAAACCGAGATCCAGGCTGAGCCCTGACACCTTGAAACATATAAATCACATACTGGGTAAGTATTGACCAGTGCTTTTTCATGCGACCTGAGGTAAACTCACGTTTGAACATGAGAAGCTGTGGTATTGGTCAAAATCAAGATACCGATCTGACTCAAAAACCCCAACATTAAATACAGGAAAGCATGAAATCACTCGCATCCATCACAGATAAAGAAATTGAAATTATTAAAATGGCCTTGAACGATTCGATCTCGGATATGGATACAGAACTCCTACAGGAGTTGGCTCCTGAAAAAAAAAATGGGATTATTGATTTCAAGGCTAAATATAAGCGAGTGTTTGACAAGCTTAGGCAGAATGGATCTATCTACTCACTAACTGAAACTGATCTTGATATTGTCGCGGGGGGATTAAACGATGCGATTGATTTAATCGAGGACAGCCTAGCCGATGATTTGAGCGAAGCAGATGCCGAAGAATTCCTGGAATATAAAAACGATTGCCAAAATCTGATTAATATCTTATCTCTTTAAAAAAGTAACGCTGTCATAAGAAGTTTGCGTAGTATCCGTAATAGAACATCCATCCTGTGATGCCGGTACCCGCGATCATACAAAGCACCCATCCATTCCGACTATCTTTGCTAATATTATTTTTGTCCTCATACATGAAGGATGAATGAACCAACACTCCCATAAAATAAGAAATCGTAATAAAAGCCATAATCAGGAAAAATATCATGAACCCTGAAAGTTCCAAGGGTTGGGCACTCATAAAAAAAATCCCGATTGGGCCACGCCAAAATAAGAAAGTAATTGAGCTATACCAAATATTCCTCCAAAGATCACAAATAGTGCACAAACCACTTTTATCATAACCCCAAATATTGCACGTTTGGTCCTTTTTTGTGTCCATATGCTGATGACTAGCGTAAGAACAACAACCAGAATCGCAGTGCCAAAATAATATCGGGGAGACATAAAAAAACCTTATCAATTAATAATCATAAACGACCACTCACTACCGTCATTATTTTTTTCAAGGAATCTCTTCGATCCGAACCACATTGGTCCAATTGGGAATACCTGCCGGAACCCGGGTAGTGATCACCACCCGGCATCTTTCTTCCTGTGTTATACAGATAATTTCTTGCCCTTGTTTTAACTGAATTTAGTCTAGCTCGAATTGTCCCACTCGGAGTTTTGGGTCCTGAAGATCCAAAAGAACACCTATAAAGGTATAGCACTCATTCTCCACTTCTCAGACCCACTGAATCTACTGCGGGAAGGTTAAGCTTAAAAATATTAACTCCCTTAGCTACCAAGTTCCGGATCGCCGGTTTACTACCACTTGCGTGCCCCAACGCTGCAATGGTTTCAATCAATATGGTCGCCATAACCGCTCTTTATTTTTTTCTCTGGAAAAAGAGAGTAGTTTTCAGGGATTTTCCTGAAAGGCATCATCAGCAAACTTTTTAAAGACACTTCATCGCTGGTACGAAACTTATTTACCCCGATTATTATTTGGGGTTGTGATTTTAAAGCGTCATGAATATATGTTCCTAAAACCCTATCCCAAATAGATAGGTTAAAACCAAAATTTGAGTTGGTTTCCCTTTTTTCTACTGAATGATGAATGCGATGCATATCTGGCGTTACAATCACATATCGTAGCAGACGGTCAAGCCTTTCCGGCAAAGAAATATTAGAATGAGAAAATTGCGCCATTCCATTTAGGATCGCTTCGAAGATCAACACCGTCATCGGCAAAGGACCGAGAGCAAAGATCAGCCCTATCTTAAATAACATGGAGCCCATTATCTCTATAGGATGAAATCGTAAACCTGATGAAACATCCAAGTCGAGGTCAGAATGATGCACAATATGAAAGCGCCAGAAAAACGGAATCATATGCAACACGACATGCTGGATATAAATCATCAGATCCAGAACAACTATACACAGAAAGGTTTCTAGACCCTCTGGCCATTGGAGGTAATTGAACAGTCCCCACCCCCTTTCCTCGGCAAATTGGGCGGTTCCAAATGCTGCCGCACCAAAGAATAGCCGCACAACCACAATATCGATTCCCATTAATGCCAAATTAATCCTTAACCGAGAAATTTTAGAGTCAACAGTGGGATGCCGTTGAATAATGGATTCCAACCCCAGCATTAATATAAAAATAGTTAAAAAAATCACAAATCGAATCTGTTGGGCATCCATAAATTTTAAAAAAGATCTCTATAATTAATTATTTTTGGCTCTGTAGATTTTTAGGGTACTGCTAATTACCACTCTACACAAACCAAATTTGCATGAAGCAATGATTCCCTCTTAATTTTCGCTCCTTAAAATTTCACGGAAATTTTAGTTCCTGCCAGAAGCTGACTCGTTTGTTAGCATTTTTTTCCTTTAATGCCCCATCCCACAGAGCTAGGGCTATCATGGCTTTTCCTGCCGCATAAAATTGCGCGTCAAAAGGGCTGTCAGTGACCAGATCGCGAATGAAAACCACCGTCCATTTCCCGTCCCGCCACATTCCTTTACCCTGTACCTGTTGGTCTTCCAGAGTCTGTACAGTGAGGGTACCGAATCCTGAGGAGTTGAGTTCTTCTACCGCCTCTTCTCGAAATGGATCCAACTTCATAGAATGGGAATCGATCTCCCTACCCATCACTTGCTGGCTGGAATCAGCCCTCCAATGCCAGATATTCACGGGCTTATTACTTTCACCCATTCCATAATAGGTAGACTGGATGGATGATTTTGAAACAAACTGCAAAGCAGCCCCATCCAAAAACCGGGAATAACCAGGTTGGGCTAAATCAGGGCTGACATCGCGTAAAGACTGTACAGTAAGCATGTTGGTCCCTTTATAAATTGATTGCAAGGACCTTAGTTTGACCTGAGCTTTAGGAGCCTGCTCCCAGATAATGGCTTGAGGAAAAACATCCAGATTTTCAGAAACTCGTAAAGAGTAAATCGTTCTAGACATTTTTGCCAATGCTGAACCTTGTTGTTTATAACGAGACTGCAGAAAATGGACCAGATGCCATAATTCGTCTCTTGAAACATAATCGTAAGCATTCATTGGAGTGCCATCCATTCCGGTAATCAGCGTCTGATACACCTCATCGGAGGACGCTCCCCTCTTGTAGAGTTCAGTCCATCTCAGATCATAGACCTTGGAAAGATTACCCCAAGCATCGTTGAGTTCTTGTCCCAGAAAGCCTACTCTTTCTCCTTCTTTACCATGACACCGGTCACACCGTAACTCTCGATACAACACGGCCCCTTTCTTAATCGAAAGCCTATCGAAAGCCGGTTCCAGCCCAATGGGCATAATATAATCAGGGGACTCCAACTGGAACCGGTCCGAAAAAATTTTAATATATTCAACTAATGCCAGAAGGGTCTGATCATTGAGGACGTCTCCCCATGCAGGCATTGCAGTTCCCGGCACCCCATTTCGAATGGTTCTATACAAATCCTCATCGCGAGGTAGAGCATTGCTTGGGGTCGAACGAAACTTGAAAACCCCTAGCGTCATATCCCTAGAATGCGGGTACAAATACGGGGAAGTCTTACCCTTACCTTGCCCCTGTTCCCCGTGACAATGGATACAAAATTGCCGATAGGCTATTTTCCCTTTGCTTAAAAGATCTGCCTTTTTCCTTGCTGTACCACCTGCAGGGTCGGTCATCCCAATAAGGTCTTCAATGGTTTTGGATTTAATGCCCGGGAGGTGATCCTGACTTTCTGAAAAAACTTGAACAGGTGTGAAAAATAGAAGGACGGAGAAAAAAAATACCGTTGATTTAACAGTCAAGCCCATCGGGGCTCACCTCTTGTTAAGAAGAAGGGATTTGTAAAAATTTCTCATTATCGGTTCACTTTCCATCAGAGGACTCATTTTTCTCCGATGCTAAATTTCTCTCTTTTTCTTTTTGGTAGTTTTTGATCCGTGCTTCTGAATTCCGTCGCGCGAGCACGATGCAGGCCTCAGCCATCAGGCCGAGAAACCAGAAGGTGGTAAAGAATATTACCCACATGAAGAAGAGATTGAACCAGTATTGGTTAGGCGTATAATCTGTCGAAATATGAACAAGGGAACTGATCTTTTCCTGCTCTACAGTTGAAGCCTTGATATAACTCATGTAGAAAGGGTGCTTGTTCTTGTAAGCATATGCGATTTGTTCATTCCGATCCATCCTGACGAACTTCATCACTTGCTGATTTTTTTCTTTAAAAAACACTCTCATTTTAACCACTTCGGGCGAATCCGGGGGAGTACTTTGATAATACCAAATCACAACGAAGGTTGTCAGCAGCATTGAAACCCAAAGAGAAATTCGGCTAATCAATTGCTCTTTGGCATCTTCAATTTCCTCCAATACTGGTTTTTCTTCTTCCATGGAGCCCCTTTAAGTTAAAACCTGTTTTTTTCTAATAAACATACCAGACCCCGAAAACGAATTCCAGTTGCAGATTCATTCGAGGGTCTTTAGTATAGTTTAAGCATCACCCCACCCCATCGTACTTTTCCAGGAACTTTGTATGCAAGCTCAAAAACCGATTGGTTATATTCGTCTGTTAAAGCAGAATCCATCGTTTCGCAATCTGTGGTACGGGCAGGTGGTGTCTGAATTGGGAGACTGGCTCAATAGCATCGCTATTTATGTACTGATTCTAAAACTAAGCGACTCCGGAATGGCCATGGCTGGAGCCATGATGGCAAAGCTCCTGCCTATTGTTCTGGTCAGTCCCATAGCCGGGGTGGTCGTGGACCGTGTCAGCCGAAAAAGCGTAATGGTTGTCAGCGACCTGCTGCGTTTCGTGGTGGTACTAGGGTTTCTCCTGGTGGAAGATCAAGACACTTTGTGGCTGGTATATGCACTGGTCATTATTGAGATTTCGCTATCAGGTTTTTTTGAACCAGCGCGAAGTGCAATCATCCCTTCCCTCGTTCCGAAACAGGATCTTCAGTCATGCTAGCCTTTGGTGCTGCGTTGGGGGGTGGGATCGTCTATTTATTCGGAATAAAAATTGCTTTTATATTGGATGCAAGCACCTTTCTACTTTCAGCTTGGTTCATTTCAAAAATACCCCACCGAGCAAAACCTGAGAAGGTCGATTCACCCAAACAAACCGGTTATCAGGAATTAACTGACTCCATGCGCTATTTACTAGCCGAACCCATGGTTCTGGTGTTGTCATTATTAAAAGCCGGCCTGGCTGTGGCAGGAGGCATCATGACCCTTATTCCCTTGATGGCCAGCCGCCTATTGTCCATTTCGCCTTCATTAGGAGTAGGTATTCTCTATTCTGCACGTGGATTGGTTTCGGGGAAAACGCCACGATTTTGCAGTGGGCCATTGCAGGTGCATTTTTTCTGAAAGCCCTTGCCTATATTTTTATCTCCTATTCCCAAAATTTCTGGATGCTTTCCCTTGGTGTTGGTTTAGCCACCTTATTTGGCTCTATTATCTGGGTTTTCAGTTCGGCTTTAATTCACCTTACCGCCCCGGACCATTTTCTGGGCCGTATTTTCAGTTTTGAGCTTGCCCTGCTAACCTTGGTAATGGGTTTCAGTAATTTGGGCGTGGGCTATGCGGTGGACGGATGGAACATGGAAATTAAACAAATTACATTATGGATGGCAGGACTGGTCCTTGTTCCGGGGCTATTATGGTTGGTATTCCTCGTATTTCTTCGAAATAAACTTCAACAGGGGGAATGCGTCGGCTCCATTTGCCCTGTTGACCCAAGTGGGTTTAACCCAAATCCTCTGACCGAGAATCTCCGCACTAAAATTCAAGATAAAATGAAATATTCGGCGACCGACTTTCCAATATCGAAATGATTAATAATTTTGGAAGAATCTTCCTGAGTTTTGGCCCATCGATACGCTTCTTCAACATCCTCAACCCTTCCCAAAGCATGTAAAACCCCAACCGAAATGAAACAGGTCGCCAAATCAGTCGACTGAGAAAAACGAATCAGCATATCCATCATCGCATCCTGCTCACTAAGGCTGCGATACTTACCAACCAGATTTTGAATATTCTCCTCCCCGTAGGTATTGGCGTAGGAAGCTCCAATGCCTGGTTCCTGATACAAATGTAGGATTTCTTCTTCCAGGGAATTGTCCAATTAACTCTCTCTACTTTCCGGAGCAGGATCTTTTTTAACCCAGAACTCTTCAAATTCTTCCTGATAAGATAACTTAGAAAAATCTTCCATACGGTCCAGGAATACCTTACCTTCCAAGTGATCAATTTCATGCTGCAAAACCACCGCCTCAAAACCCTCTACACGTTTTTCTATTTTTTTGCCTTGCCGGTCATAAGCAGTGAGCGTCAACGAAGTGAATCTTGGAACTAATCCACGAAAATCAATGAGACTCAAACAGCTTTCCCATCCCAGAACCTTTTCACCGCTAAAATCTGACAAGACCGGGTTAACCAAAACAGTTAATGGGATAGAAGACTCTTCCGGGTACCTCTCATTATTGTCATATTCCAACACCACGATTTTGATAGATCGATTGACCTGCGGAGCAGCAAGACCCACTCCCCCTTCCTTATGCATGGTTTCGATCATATCATCTATAAATTTCTGCAGCTCCCCTTTCGGTTTCACCAAACCTTTGGTTGCCTAATTTAGCGACCTTCAGAACTGACATAAATAACCTCTGCGCAAATCAGGGTATCGCTGTAACCTTAAAAAACAGAGAACACTCATATATTTTATATGGTTCATGACTAGTTAATAAGCGGTTTTTCGATAGTTTTTAATAGTAATTGACACATGTTTTCATCTCGACGATTGAAACTAAAATCACGCCCCTTTAAGATGCAAATAAACATAAGTCTACCCTGCCCTGAATCACCGCCTGTAGCGTGACTCTGGTGCAGTTAGGAACTATTTCCGTATATAATTTACTGTTTCGTTTGATTAACCCGAAGACGATAGTTTTGCCAACGACTCCGCGACCTCTTTTCCCTCTAACA
>LWDU01040457.1_pt1 | contig 22307 bp, 26 predicted proteins | sample 727161 | NCBI WGS metagenome assembly LWDU01 (sample SAMN04566230, study PRJNA314399) | hydrothermal vent metagenome | isolation source: deep sea hydrothermal plume seawater | place: Mexico: Gulf of California, Guaymas Basin | collected 2004-07-11
TACCGAACTCTAGCAACGTGCTGATCCAATTGGCGGAGGGAACCAAGTCTAGCGACGCAAGTGAGGTTGTCCCTGCCGAAATCGTGGATCGTGACTGATCGCTAGGCGGGTACTGTTGCCGCAAGTCGGAGTCACGCAGAGTGCCGTCATCGAGACAAGGCCGCCTCGGCAGATGGTGCGGTCGCGTTGTGCGCAAACTCGTGTTCTTCTACTTGCGCGTGATCGGCGCCGACTTGCATCTCGTTTGCCAGCCGGACAATGATATCGATCAACTCGTGTGCTGCGGAGGTCTTCAGGACAACTTCATCGGCTCCCGCTCGAATTGCCTGAGTGCGAGTTTCAAGCTGATCGTCACTGGTAAACAAGATGCGTTCAATCTCGCCGAGCATTTGTACGAGTTGAACGAATCGGGAATCTGCGGATTTACGACACCGCTGCCGGCGGCGTTCGACCTCGAACTGTTCCGCAACGAGGAACACCCGATTCCGTCAACGGATGACTACGAACGGATTAATCACCTGTTGGCAGTCATCCTGTCAGCTGGACAACGAACTGAAGAACATCCTCGGTGGCAACAAATACGAGAAGAGCTACGCACTTGAAACGCTAGGCTATTGTGGCATTCTCGCCCGCAAACAACACGCAGGATTCACTTGTAAATTCGTTCGCTACGAACAGATGCAAGACCGGCCAACGCTAGATACAGAGATCGAGCCGCCGCCAGCATTTTGCGAGGGAGTGACGGCACACGCCAACGACCAATGCGTCAGATTTTCCCGCCGGAACAAGTTCACTTGCCCCCGTGCAGTAACTCGCAATCATGGTTGTGTCATCGATGCGAGTGTTTGAGGAAGAACACGAAATTCGCGGCATCCCTCGCGCACGCCCCAGGTTACGCCCTTGCAAAGTTGTCTTTATTGGAGTCGTGAGAACCAATCTCCCCAACGTGAAACCAATATGTTATGATAGCTTCTGGTAACTTCTGTGTTACTCAACTTGCCTCGAAATCGAGGAGTTTGGTAAGGGGTTAGTATTCGAGTGTGCCTTGGTTCGCAGAACCAGCGAGGCCCATTTAGACGATAATTCTCGTACCAACTCGTTCCTGGGCTGACATGGAAGACCTAGTCGTATTGTTCAGTTTCTACATTTAAGAATAGGTGTAATAACATGAAGAATCGTTCGCGAGGTTCTAGCGTTTGGCGTTTAAGCGCCATTGCGTTGGCGGCACTTCTGGCCACAACATGGATTGGATGTGGCGGTGGTGGTGATGATGATGGTGGCGGCACAGAAGAAGATACAACCACAGACACAACCACAGACGCACAGCTTGACGACTCATCGGACCTTACGCTCGTGAGTCTCAAAGTTCCGAACATGGTCTGAGGCGCCTGCGCCGCCTCGGTTCGAGGTGATTTGGCAAAGATCGACGGTGTCACTGACATTAAGACGGACGTAAAGAACCTTGTCTGCACTTTCAAAGTGGAGGACGCAGAAGGCTATCAGTCTCAGCTGCAGACTTTTGCTGAGAAGAATTCCCACTTGAAGGGATACGAGATCCAATAGAGTGGATCAATAGATCCATTCCAGGGCCGTGCGCGAAGGCCGATAATTGGTGATGCAATGCCAACTATCGGCCTCGCGAACGTACCGCTCTTGTTCTCGAACCGCGGCGATCGGTTCGATGATCTGGCCGACTAGTTCGCCCGCTCTGCGAGGGCAAACACGCGGTTGACAACCTCGGCCCTCGCCCATCTCAAAAACGATCGTCACTCTTTCAACGATCGAATCCAAGCTGCGATGGATTTGAGCTGAAGGCGCTACCTCGGGTTTTCAGAACCAGGGTGCTCACAACGCACTGGCGGATCCGGCATGGGAAGGCGTTTGGAAACACCGTACATCGAACTGATCTTCTAGCACTCGGGAAAGAGGACACTTTGTCATGAAACGTTGGCAGTATTGGTGGCTCGTGATCTGTCCACTAGCGTTGCTCATGGCGTGCCAACCGCGGACTGAGGAAACGAAGGCGAAGCAGCCGCTAGTCGTCTTTCTCGTACGTCACGCTGAGAAAGTGGACGCGAGTCGCGATCCAGACCTATCCGCCGCCGGCAAGGCCCGCGCCGAAGAACTAGCAAGTGGCTTGCGTGATGCCAAGATCGAACACGTACACAGCAGTGACTACATTCGCACACGAGATACCGCCGCGCCGATCGCTGCCCGTCTTAAATTGACAGTGGAATTGTACGACCCTAAAGATCTATCGGTGCTTGTCAAAAAACTGCGAGAGGCAGGTGGTCGTCATTTGGTGGTCGGTCACAGTACGTCGACACCTGTCGCCGTCAAGCTACTGGGTGGAGAACCTGGTCCGCCGATTGTCGAATCAGCTGAGTTCGACCGCCTGTACATTGTCACCATCGACACAAAGGGCGAGGCCAGCACAGTGCTGGTGCGATATGGTAAACCCTTCAAGAAAGTCGACATCGAGTAGTCGATTTACCCCGTATGTGTGGCACTGGCTTCGCCAGTATATTTTCCGTGGGTTTCATCGCACGGACCGCGGTGTCGACCGCGTTGCGAATCCTCGCAGGACACATGCCGTCACCGCGTACGCGGCGACCGGATAAAACGTGGTTCACGTAATCCACAGGCTGGCGCCTGTGGCTACATGCCACCGCGGGTTGGTTCTCCGATATGCAAGTGGTAGAACTTGTCGAAGCGGATACACCGTCACTCTGACGTGCTGTAAGATCACCATTGTGGGTCAAGGCTTCGTTTGCCTTGGCGGCAACGATAAACCATCTGCCAAGGACATTCGTCATGCGTTCCATAATGCCCATATCAGCAATCCTCTTCCTGATCACAGTCTTCGTCGCCGGATGCGGCGAAACAAGCCCACCAGTGAACACCGAAGCAACTGAGGGTGGTCCTACACATTCACATGAAGGTGGGGACGAATTGGTCTGGGTCGGAGAAGACATCGAGCACGATGGTTTCGTTTTGAAACTCGGACACCATGGAGATCACTGGCACGCTGGCGAGGCCGTTGAGCCGGCTGTGTCCATCACTCGCGATGGCGAAGCTGTTCCCGACGCCAAGGTATTTAACAGCCTAGTATCGGCGGATGGCATGGAAACGGTCGGCGCTGAAATCGCCACTATCTACGAACCGGAGACTGACGACGAACCTGCTCACTATGCGCAGGGCAATCTGAAACTGCCTGAAGAGTCCAATCCGTTCATTATCCGTTTTCGAATTGCTCTACCAGGCGTGGACGACGAACTAACTCGCGACATTACGATCGAAGTTGAATGACGTGAGGGACGGGTCTGCGACAACCGGGCCTCTGTTTATCTGTTTATCGATTTGCCCGATATTCGATCGGTCTTTCCGAACGATGAGGATCAAGCAATGATACCTGGGGTCATCGATCTTTCTGAGAAGCTTGCACTGATCACGGAACAGTGGTCGCCAAAGATCATCGCGCAGATCGAAGACTACCAATTCAAACTGGCGAAACTGGAAGGCGATTTTGTCTGGCACAGCCATCCCGACACGGACGAAGTGTTTATCGTCCTTAAAGGTCAGCTGCGAATGGACTTCCGCGACGGGGCCGTTACCTTGACCGAGGGCCAGATGCTGATCGTCCCCAAAACCGTTGAACACAAGCCGTATGCCGAGTCGGAGTGTCACGTGATGGTGCTTGTGCAAGAGGGCACCCTCAACACGGGCGATGCTCCGAGGAGTGACCGTACTGCCTCCTCGGATCTCTGGGTTTGAATTTTTCGAGCGTTCACCGGAGAGGATGGCAAATTGACCTGCAGGAGAGGGTCGCAGCGAACATCTGACGACACTGTGTGTCGTATTCTCGAACGGTAATTCACCGAGCAACATACGATAAGGGGAGAATATTGACGACGCCTGAGTCGAACGCGAGTTCCTGGAATGCCGAATTGTACGACGACAAACACTCGTTCGTTTGGAAATTACGTGTCCAAACTGAACTTTCGCCGCCGGTTGTGTACTCCGGCCCTACTGTTGCTCGAAGCGTAAGCGAGGGACGATCAGTCATCAATTAGTTCGAGCCCAACGTCCCCAAACTCGAAGGTACTCGGGGACATCAAGTTCGCCATTGCCATTGGAATCCAAAGTTGCGAATACGGTTCTCGCCAGATTTTGATCTTTGAGTTTTCCGCTGGCGATGAGTTCCTTTTCTGTCAGCCTTCCATCGTCGTTGTCGTCGATCTCCTCGAATATCGCTTTGGCTTCATCCGTGATAATTCGGTTTTCGATGTACTCGGCTTCCGAAACGACCCCATTGTCATTCGAGTCCGATGCTCGAAAAATCCCTTGCCGCGCCTGGCGCGTTAGATAGCGACCATCGTCGATAAACTCTTTCTTAGAAAGTTGCCCATCATCGTTCGTATCGGTGAAGCCGAAGATACGGCGGTACATTGACAGCTGGCGTTCGGTCACTGCGTCTTTTCCCTTGGCACCCATCATCGACAATACCTGTCGGGGTGTATGATCACCGATTCGCAATGTCAACTTAAGAAAGGCTTTGGCGAGTTCTCCCCCGACTTTCAGCTGCCCAGCGGTGTTGTAATGTACATTCATGGGATGCGTTTCGATGTCTCGAAGGATGACGATGCTTGAATTCGATATTTCCTTTTGTGCGTCCCATTGTGCTTTTAATACCCATTCAACAGCCGGGTAAGGCCCCTGAATTCGCTTCGGAACAAGATCGGACAAATCGATTGGGTCGCCCATTCGCCGGGGAGAACCAAAAAGAAATGGCAGGTCTCGGACCCCAGTCTCCTCGCGTACCGCCGATACCAACGCCTTGAGGTTGTCGAGGTACTCTTTNCGCCCTGCAGCCACACGAATCCCACAATCTCCAGATCCTTGACCTGTTGTGCGCGTTTGATCTTGTCCATCAGCTTTGTGTAAAGCGAGCCCAGTCGTCCTTGGCCTACACGGTCGGCATCTTCCTTTGACCATTCGGGCTTCCAGGTGAGGATGCTGGTTCCTCCGATAGAAAATTTCACAATGCCGATGGTCTGGGCGGGCCATGCTTGGGAAATTTTCTGGCCAAATGCAATCTCTGGGCCAAACGAGAACTCGGTCATGCCGAACTTCTCTTGGTTCCTTGACGCCTTCTTGAATGGTCGGAGCGGTCGCCATTTGCCATTTTCAAATGCCAAGACTCGGTCGTTGCCCGTTCTCGCCCCAACCAACCATGTTCGACTGACCGGCGAAGATGAAGACCTTCATCTTCTTGATCGGTTCCTCCGCCGAGGTCAATGCGGGTGCGACCAGGGCCATGATGGCAATGAACAACGCTTGTTTCTTGGCCATAGCATCTATTCCTAACCAAAGTTCGCGCCAAAAAGCGGCTGAGTCATGATTCTAACCTCAACGGCGCCGTATTCAAAAATAATGTGTGACGCGGCTCTGCCAGTGTCATGGTCGTGCGAGAACCAACACTTCGTGTCTTCGTGTGGGCACAATTCATTTTCTCACACGAAGGCACAAAGACACTAAACGGTGAGGAGATTAGCGCGTGATATTGAAGACCCGAGACTAGCGCCTTCGGCTCAGCTCGTCCAGCTTATTGGCCAGTTCATCAAATTGTTGTTTTAATCAACGGTTGTCCGGTATCGATTCGCTGTTTCTGGTCAGCTGTTAAGGGAATTGAGTCGCATCGATGTCTTCAATCGATCATTTTTTTCGTTCGTTCAGATTCTACCGGATCTGCCCACAGACTTCACCGCGGCCAGTCGTACGCCGTTCGGTGCGATCCCATCTATCGACGCCCAAATCCTTGCCATCCTATCAGCAGCGTTATCGAATGATCGTTGTTTCTGTCAGTTGGGTCTGATAGAGTTGCGGTGAGTGTTATCGGGACGGCAGATGGCAAGCTTAGGGTGCTACCATGCTCACGATCATATGCCCTTCGTGCGGCAAATCCTTACGAGCCAAGGAGGAGTTCACCGGTAGGAAATCGATCTGCCCGCAATGCGGAGAGAGAGTTGAAATCCGTCAGCGAACAGATCCAAAGCAATTGACCGATGACACGATCCTCGACTTCCTGTCTACGCCCGATGGCGGTCCGAGGTCGCCTGAGGACGCCGCAAACACATCATCGGCGATGGCGTCACGGTCCTCGTTGGATGCCGAACTGGATTTCGACGATGAAGCATATGACGCCTTCCTTACCGATGAGGAAAAAGCCGAACGTGTTTCGGCAGATCAGGGGAAATTGACCAACGCCTGGTCTGAAGCAGAGACGGGCAAGGTAGCCTCCTGGCTCAAAGTTGTGTCGGGCCTGTTTGTGCTCGTGTCGTTGAGTTGTCCGGCCCTTTCGGAGTTGAGGGGATATACTTTCGAGGGCAGCGGATTGAGTCATCTCGTATTTTCCGCAGCAGGTTTTCGGGCCTTGAACACATGGCCTGGCCTGCTTGCTGCGTTGGCAATTGTTGGCCACCTTGCCTTGTTGCCACGTGCTCAGCGCAACAGCAATATACGCAAGATCAGTACCGTATTGAGTGTTGTCGCCTCCGTAGGTTCACTATTGTCAGTCTATGCGCTCTGGAGCATTGTGCGTTCTACTGCAGCTCTTTCCATCGCGAACACGTTCGTCTCATTGCGTTTTGGATTCTTTCTTGTCCTTGTCGCTACGTTCGCTTTCATTGCCGTCGTCGCGAAGCCGGTCTTGGGCGAATGGGACCCAGATTATTCCAAAACTTCCTATTGAAGATTCGGTCGCTTCGTGCCTTTGTGTTTTTGTGTGATGCTCTTGTTGTTGTCTCACACGAAGACACGAAGACACAAAGGAGGAGAGGTGGGGTACAACTAACATCGAACACTGAACAGCAACACCGGAGATCCGAAAGATGCGAACAGTACTTTTCATTTGTCTTGCCGCGATCATGTTTCAGTCGTCGTTTTTATTAGGCGATGAGAAAACTGGCGACGAGAAACGTGGCGGCCAAAACGTGGCCAAACTTGACACACAGGTCAAAGTCCAGATGGACTACCTGTTGTACTTACCGAAGGATTATAGTGAGAAGAAATCGTGGCCGTTGATGCTGTTTCTTCACGGGGCAGGGGAGCGAGGTGGCAATCTTGACCTCGTCAAAGTGCATGGCCCGCCGAAACTAATAGCTGCCGGCAGAGAATTTCCGTGTATCATCGTCTCGCCGCAATGCCAGAAAAATCGCTGGTGGGAACCCATCGAATTGATGGCGTTGCTCGACCAAATTGTGGCCACACGCAACGTGGATCAAGACCGCATCTGCGTCACTGGGCTGAGCATGGGCGGATTCGGTTCGTGGCGGCTGGCCGCTTACTCGCCAAATCGATTTTCCGCAATCGCCCCGATCTGTGGCGGTGGTGAAACCTACTGGACTCGTAGATTTTCACATCTGAGTGTTTGGGTGTTTCACGGAGCTAAGGACATGCGTGTACCCTTGGAACGGTCCCAGGAAATGGTTGACTCGCTCAGCAAGGCAGGTGGCAAGCCAAAGCTGACCGTCTATCCAGAGGCCGGTCATGATTCGTGGACGGAAACCTACAACAACCCGGAGTTCTACAAGTGGTTGTTGTCCCAGGTCCGTTCGAAACCAAAGTAGGTTGGCAACTGCACCACGACAGGCTCGACAACCTACGGGCACCAGGACGGTAAATGACCAGCTCGAAACCAATCCGATTCTTGCTGGCTAACCGCTTGAATATCTGCGAGAGTTCAATGTATGTTCGATGACACGTTTTTAGTTCAATTCGCCAACACGCAGGCAAGCATGTCGGACGTTACTCGGATCCTTTCAGCGATCGAACAGGGTGACCTGACCGCGTCAGAGCAGTTGTTTCCTTTGATTTACGAAGAGTTGCGGCGGTGAGGTGCCCGAAAACTGGCAAGCGAGAAGCCCACCGCGACGCTACAGGTGACCGCTTTGGCCGAAGAGGTTTATCTGCGTTTGGTCGATGTCGAGAAAGTACAAGAGTGGGATAGTCGCGGTCATTTCTACGCGGCAGCGGCAGCGGCAGAAGCGATGCGATGAATCCTCGTCGAATCGGCGCAGCGTGGACTCGCGGCGGAGCGGGACGGGGAGTGGCAACGAGTCGACTTGGCCGAGGGCGACTACCTTTTTCAGGCGACTCCCGATCGACTATTAGCGCTGGACGAGGATCTATGCAATTTGGAGGCTGAAGAGTCAGCGGCGGGCCGATTAGTGCAGCTGAGAGTTTTTGGTGGACTCTCTATCGACCAAGCCGCCGATCTGTTCGGAATGTCTCACGCAACCGCACACCGCCTGTGGACCTACGCCTGCGTTTGGCTCAGTTCGGCAACTTGCGACGAGTTATAGTTGGACTACTTATCCCCGGGTGGAAGCTCTTTCTTTGGCGCGGCCGGTCTCGGCGGCGGCGCTAAGACAGCGCGGCGCTGCGCTGGAAAACGATTGATGGTGTTGGCGCCAAGTGCCGTTTGCGCTGGCCAAAAAGCCATTTGCTCCTCGCCGAGGAATTTGACCGCTTCGTCACGCGGAATCCGACTCAACGAGCGAATAAGGCTCTCACCGCTTCGGTCGGCCAGGTAACGCAAATTTGTCTCCTCAGTCGTTCGGTCAATCAGCTCACGCATCGCGACTTCCTGTTCGGGCGAAAGCAAAAGTGTTTGGCACAACTTCAATGTCAACTCGTCAATGCGAGCCTTTCGCATTGCGGTGGCGCGACGCGCTTCCGACTCGGCCAGAGTCGCTTTTTGTTTCGCGGTCAGCGTGTTTTCAACAGTCTTGATCCACAGCGGTTGAGAAAGCACTCGCTCGCCGACAGTGCCTAAAGTGGGTGGCGAGGTCGGGCGCGTTGCCGCGACGGCATTAACCGGCCGAGCGGCCAGTTGGAAGACGGCGGCACCCGCGGCGTTCGGTGCTTGCCGTTTTACAGTCGCCGCTTCGATCGCCCCCTGGGCTGCTATCTGTAGTTTTTTTCGCTGCTCTTCACTCAAGTCGCACACGCGATCGATTTCCAGGATCGCGAGCTTCAGCCGTCGATCATAACTCGCCTTCATGTTGTTCATCGCTCGCGTTTGGCTGGCCAATCGGTTTGCTTGCAGTTGTCGTACCTGCTGTTCACGGCCAATGTCCTGCGCTTTCACTAGCGCCTGTCGCGCGGCGTCGGCTTTTTGCCGTGCGCGTGGCAGTTTCTGTTCGCGGGCGGCGGCGGCAGCTTCTTGTTGCGCCTGCTGTTTGTCCAACGTTTTTGGTTTGACGCCCGAACCGGCACCGCCGGCATTCTGTGCCCACACCGGGGACGAAACAGCCATGAAACCGCAGACGATCCATCGGCAATAAAATCGACTCATCGCACGACTCCCCTTGTGTGGACCTTGAAGAATACAACACCGAGAATTGTAGCCTAGTTTGTCTCGATGCGGAAATAGATAACACAACAGAGTTTCGCTGAAATCTTGTCATTTGCGGTTAATGTGTGGCACTGGCTCTGCCAGTGTTTTTTTGAGCCGAACGCGCTACCCCCTGCGTTTTTTAAATTCATCGGCTGATCGTATGGCACCCGAGGCTAGCGCCTGCGGCTCAGCAAGTCTGCACTCGTTCTGATAGAATCGCCCGCGAATCAGCGGCAATGGACAAAACAGATGTTCCACTTCACCAGACCAGACAGGCCGACAATTCAGAGATTCCTAGAGTCGCAATCCTGCCTCGATCTAACCTATTCGGGGATCGGGGGAACCCGGGAAACACCTCCAGCGAAGTACGTTGTCGATCGGACCACCGGGCAGCTCGGCGCAGGTGAATCAGTTTTTCAGTCGGCGCAGGCGGCGCTGCGGGAATGGAAACATTTTCAGTTGGGATGGGTCGAACCCTGTTGGCCTGACACGGCGATTGTGCCGAATCAGACAGTCGCCATCCTCGCTCGTGCTTGCGGACTTTGGACGCTGAACGCTTGTCGGATCATCTATCTTGTCGAGGAACCGCGGCGATTCGGGTTCGCCTACGGAACGCTTCCGGGTCATGTTGAAACGGGTGAAGAGCGATTCACCGTAGAATGGAACTCAGTTGACGATTCGGTAGTCTACGACATCCTTGCCTTCTCGAGACCGAATCACTTCTTGACTCGCATCGCCTACCCGCTGACTCGTGTGATGCAAAGGCGATTCGCCAGAGATTCGGTGTCGGCGATGAAGCGGGCGGTAGTTAATTGATCCTCGTGATTATTCACCGCCCGCTCCTTCAATTCCAGCTTGCCCAAGCCTCTTTTTGCACGCGTCTGAAACCGCCGTACATCGAAACCGGGCACGACTTCAGCAAGGTACTCACTGATCAAAACCACCAGTCGTGAACCTAGCAGTTTCTTCAGCCGTACACCCTGTTGAATCGCGTATGGCGCGGAAAATCGCTCTGCCGGATGCGGGGTCGTGATGCTTCGCCTTCCGGCTATCGAGTCGTGCTACACATTTAGGAATGCATCTTTTTCGCCTACAATCAGATGGTATAGCGTTGAAACGGCAGCTCATCATCAAGGACTCAAGGAATGCCCACACAGACACGGATCGTCACCGCCACTGCGAAGAATGGTTGCGTACGCACGGCGGATGGTCAGACCATTTCCGTTCCCGAGGAATGGGAGTTGTTATCGCCGGGCGATGCTGCACTAACCCGTCGAGTGAAAGGGGGTGGGCCGACTTGGACCGTACAGGAGAAGCGGGGACACCGCACGTTTTCGCGAGGTGTCTGGGCAGCCGCTGAGCGGATCGCTGCGTTGCGAGCCGAACTAGCAGCAGAACGCTCGACCGAGTCTTACGCGAAGCGTCGGCAATCGGCTGCGAAACGCCGCAATCAAAAGCAGGCCGAATATGTCGACGATTTTCGCGGCGCGGTCGTGGCGTTTCTCAATTTCTCCGCGTGTCATGCCGATATCGCGGAGAGACTCGCCGATGCAGTGACGGCCCATGCTACGCCGGTCGGCAGTGGAACTGTGGCGCGCACGCAGAGGATTTCGATCGATCGCCGAGTCGAGTCTGCCGTGATCGCTTGGCTACGTCACAAGACTACCGCATATGACAACATGAAGATCGCTCGAGTCAAAGGTAGGCGTCGAGAAACGCGACGAATGTTTGCCGAGCAATCGCGTCGTCTTTTGGAAGGATACCGCGCTGGCGATGCGGTCGATTCAGAGACATGTCCGTTACAGCGATCTCTGCGGAACGCCAAATAACGAACACGGGACTCTCTTAAATGTGTGCCACTGTGTCCGGTAAATTGAAAGACCGGCGCTTCGTGCTAGTATTGCCGGCTCGTCAAGATGTTAAAGAAATGACGAAACACTGAGGGGTGGCAAGGCACTGGCAGAGCCGGTTTCGCCAGTGCAACTTTCATTTCCATCGCGTTGCGGGGTTTGCCGCATGGTTTCTTGTTCCTAGTCGGCGCAAAGAGAAAGCGGTGAAAAGTCACCGCACTTCAAGGACATTGTCCTGAAATCTCAACGAATACAGGTCAGCATCTGACATCTCAAACCGAAGCCGGATCGGTTTTCCAGAAAGTTTACCGAGATCGGCCCCACCGTTCCATTCAACCAATCTGGCAATGTGGTCTCCGTAGATCGGCACACAGTCGTTAAGTTTGAAACCGGGGATCGGCTTGCCGTCCTCATCCTGGAGTTCGACCAAAATCTTACCTGCTGCACTCGTCGAGTAGTTAATCTCCAATTGCGTGCCTGTGAACTTCAGTAGTCGGGTGGTGAATTCACCGCTGGTAAGTGGCGAATTCACCGAGACGAAGCCGTCTATTCGCAGTGAATATCGCCGACCCCCAGTGAGAAACAGCGACATCTCGGTTGCGCTCGTTTGGTGGATACCGATCGCGGCGTAATTCGCACGGTTTGCCCATCCCTTGTCTCCGATACCGGGTCGAATGAAGGACTGCGTGAATTCGCGATCGAAGCGATCACCGCCGCGTGTGCTCATCAACAAAATATCCGTGGCAGATCCGCGATTCGCCATGAAGCGTGTAGGCAAGGCGATGTAAATGTGTGGTGCGCGATAGTATGGTTGAGTACAGGGCGTGTAGAGGTGCTCGTTCGGAAGATTCGCTTTCATTTCAACAAAGGGAGTCCAGGTGATGAAGTCCTTCGAAGTTGTGCGGGCGATGCCGCGATAGCCGTTGATGAAGCGACGAAAATAACAGACGTAATTCTGCTCGGACTCCGACCAAAATGCGTAGTTCTGTGAATCGAAGTACTTCCCCCAGGCTTCAGGAATGACGGGCTCTTCACTGAGCTTCTTCCAATGAATGCCGTCGGGCGAAACAAACGCCTTCAGGCCGCCTGGTCCGCGTCTCGTGCGTACCTCAAGATGTTCTTTATGCGGCTGATATGCCAGTCCTCCCAGCCCTTTGTATCGCTCCGCATCCGGTACACCCGGTTTTGTGTCGATGAATGGCGTGAAGTTGTGATTCACCAAGAATTCATTCATCAGCACGACGTTACCGCGCGGAAATGTGGGGTGGTCGTCGTAAATGCCGACCTTGGGCAGGCTCCATCGGATGGCATCCTTGCTTTCGGCGTACAGCGTGACTTCGCCGTCGTGATATTGCTCCCAGCCTTGCTTCCAGTGGTTGCCGGGCTTCGTGTCCCCTCGGTAGTAGAACTGAAACTTGTCCGCCGTTTTTAGCACTGTGGCGTAATGGCCGTGGGGTCGAGGCGGTGAAACTGGCGGCATTAGTTGCGGCGTGTGAAGCTTGAGCGATGTCCCATTTAACTCGTCGACAATTAACCGATCAACGAACAACTCGCGTTTTGAGCCGATATCGATAACCTTCGAGGTGTCGTCTGCCCAAGTTCGAGCGGATAAAACAAGTCCAGTCGCCAGGGCCAACCAAATGGCAACGACGAAAAATGTGCTCAAGTGTTTCGATTTGGTTTTGGTTGTCACGGTTAAGTTCACTCTCATTCAAGGGGCTTCACGTTGGCCAAACCGAACCAGATCACGAAGCCATCCGGCTGAGGATCGCCGACTTTAAGAATGTCTCCGTTTTCAATCAAAGTCCGATGCCGGAATCCTTTCATCACCCGCACCTGCAGATCATTCAGGTCGTAGTTGTCCGCAAAGGTGAGTGGGCCGCGGCCGAGACGCAGCGACTCACACGACGCTCCTTGCGAGCACCTGACTTCGTTGCAGCCCGGGAAAAGCTGGCCTTCGCCGCCCTGTTCGTGCTCCAGTTCCCAGAGGCACGTCAGTTCGACGGAGCCGCCGTAGGCAGTGCACTCGTATTTCACGCCGGGCTCAGCATAGAGCTTATTCAATTGAAGGTTGGATTCTGACGTATTCATGTTCTCTCTCGGGCACAACTTGCTAGGTCACAGACATTTCATTGCGACTTCTTCTTCCTTCCTAGCTCGTACTCCGGGCCCTCGTCGCGAATTTCTGCGTGCAAGGCGACCATCTTCTTCTTCATTGCCTCGAAGCGACGCGTCTCAACTTCGGTGAGATCGGTCGTTTCCGATCCATCCACCGCCACATTAAACATTTCGAAACGACCAAGCTCAGCTCGTTTGATAAACTCCATGATCGTCCAATCCGTGGGCTGCCTGGCATCCGTGACGGCCCCGGGATCGGCCTGCGGTAACATCGTGGCAGTGATCCCAAAGACCAAGCAAACTACCACGGTGCAACACTTGATGGCTGTAATTCTCATTCCGCTACGTTCCTGATTGTTGTCGAGAAAGCAGTAGTCACCGCACTCCAAGTCATTTGCCGTCGCGAAATGCTGCTAGTTCTTTGAGAAGGCGTGCTACCACGTCTGGGTGCGCGGAGGCGATGTTCTGTTGTTCGCTGACGTCAGACGACAGATCGAACAGCAGCGGTGGATTATGCCGCGGTATCGGCTCCCGCTTTCTTGTGTCGGGATTGGACGAACGGGATTTTGTACTGAGGTGAATCTTGTAGTTGCCAGATCGGAAGGCAACGGCGCCACTATTGTAAAACCACTTCGTGCGAGGACTGGCCTCGCCTCGCAACAATGTGCCGCTGAGATCTTTTGAAACGTAACCAGATCTTGCCTGCGGTTGTTTCCCACCCGCTAGCGTGGCAAAGGTAGCGTAGAGATCAAGGTTGGCCGCCAAGCCGTCGATTTTGCCGGGAGCGATCGTGCCGGGCCAGCGAAAGATTCCCGGCACGCGATAGCCACCCTCCCATGCAGTCCCCTTTTCACCTCGCAGAGGCGCCGCCGTGCCACCATGTGGCCCGAACATGGTCCAGGGACCGTTGTCGCTGGTGAATACGATTAGCGTTTTGTCGTCGATGCCTGCCTGTACAACCGCTTTCATCACTTGGCCCACCGACCAATCGACTTCCTCAATCACATCGCCGAATCGACCGCCGCCACTTTTGCCCTGGAACTTTTTGGAAGCAAAAACGGGCGCGTGAGGCATGTTGTGCGCCAGATAGAGAAAGAACCGTTCGTCCTTCTTCGATTTGATCCATTTCACGGCCTCCTCGGTATAGCGTGACGTGAGCAGTTCTTGATTCACCGGCATCTCCAGCACGTCGCGGCCGCGGATCAGCGGAACCTGGAAGGTGAATTTGTCGCACTCGTCGAACAGTTTCCTATTTTGAATCCTCCCATTTGGCCGCGGTACATCATTGCTGCCGGGAGTTCCGTAGTGATAATCAAAACCGCACTCCAAAGGGTGCATCGGGCTCTTCGTGAAGTCTTTGGGATATCCCGCTAAGTGCCATTTCCCCAGTATTGCGGTGGAGTAGCCCTGGCTCTTCAGCATCGACGCCAGCAGCTCATCACGCAACGCTGCCAGGTTGTTGCCCTGCATCAATGCTGGATGTCGGCCCGTCATCAGTCCCCGCCGGCTGGGAACGCAGGTGGAACCCGATGAATAGAAGCTTGTCCAACGCTGCCCCTCGGCGGCGAGTCGATCGATATTGGGTGTCTTGATCGATGGGTTGCCATAGCAGGCAAGGTCGCCATATCCCATGTCATCCACAAAAATCAAAATGATGTTGGGCGCGACGGGCTTGGCTGCTTGAACGCCAGAGGTCGAAAGTACAGCCAAGAGTGTCAACGCGATGACGTGCGATTTATTCATGATCTATTTCGATTGCGAGTGGACGAGGGTTGGAGGCTCGAGACTTGAGCGACGAGGTTGACGCCTGGAAAAGTGAATCGCATGGTTTCAATTGTATTTCATTTTTCATGCGGATGTTCGCTGCATCGGGCATCGCTAGACATCGTCGGTTCATTTTATTTGTGGATACTGTATCGGAGTATTCGGAGCCCGTCGTAGGTGACCTCGCCTTCCGAGCTCATGCCGACTTTTTCGAGGACGCGAATGGATGCAACGTTTTCAGGGAGAACGAATCCGACGATTCGGTTGAGCCCTAGGACTTCGAATCCGAACGTCACGCTTGCCAGGCACGCCTCGGTCGCCAGACCTTGACCCCAATACCCGGGGAGAAAGCGATAGCCGACGTCAACAGCATCGAGGTCCTCCAGGTCACAAAAGCCAATCACCCCGTAGGGTCAAAAAACTCCGCCGACCGTTAAATACAGGAGACTCTTGCGGCTGTTCAGCATCTTGGACAGACGACGGCAGAACTCCACCGCGTCGTTCCAACTCATTCGTAAATTCACTTAGAGTCTGATAAAATTCAATTCAATCAGCGCATTCCGACAAATTCTGTGCTCTCACAAGAATGGAGGAATCACAGCATCGTCCTTGCGGCACCGCGGGATAAGGTGCTGGCATCCAGCCAGAACTGGTGGCTCGAGAATGCACGTGCTGCTTGTCCCGAACACAAGAAGCTCACACAGCGTCCATTGAACGTGAAGAGGTTTGACATCAGTATTTATAGAGTCCCTGTGTTTAGAGGACTGGAACCGACATAAATCTGTTGCGGTAGCGATTGGACCTGCATGACCAGCGACTATATACGAAACCTCGAAGGCCATTTGTCGGAACTGTTTGGCGAGTTGGCCAGCGTAGAACCTTTGCGTCAGGACAATCAACACGGCATGGAACTGGCGGTCTGCAATATGAGTTACTCGCGTGACTCCAGCGGCAGTTCGGCCAACCGACGAATTCGTCAGACTGTCGTGGTGCTGGATGCTGAAGAGTTGAATCTGCCACAGTTTGCGCTATCCCCAGAGTCAAAAGGCCTGTTAGGAAAAATCTTTGAGGGCCTCGGTGGCTTTGGTGATATTGACTTTGAAGACTCGCCTGAGTTTTCAGGAATGTATCATCTGCACGGCTGGGTCGAGAAATCGGTACGGATGTTGTTCACAAAGGCAATTCGCGACCACTTTGCCACACAACCGGGTTGGAGCGTCCGTGGCAAGGGCAGCTGTTTAGTGGTCTTCAAGCACAATCACGTCTGCGGTGACGACGAAACCAGCGTCTTCGTGCAGGAGGCACTCAAGATCCTGTCTTTGTTCTCCGCAGGCGAAAAAGAACTCGACGCTCATCTGGACGTACGGCGTGAGACGCGCCCGGAAGATGTTGCCTCTACGGCCGATCGAATGGGCGGGATTGTGGGCACTCTGATTCAGAGTCAGTTACGGAAGATTGCCGTGACCCGTGATGAGTTAGAGGCCTTCCTGCACGAAACTCCTCCGCGAAATATTCCAACAGGTCTGAAACGACAAGTTTTGGGAGACAACTTTCCACTGATCATCGTGGGCGGCGTGTTTCTGGTCACCGGACTTGTTGCGGGCACACTTGTCTTGTTGCTGACAACGGGTAATGAACGTTGGATCGGCGTTCCATTTTTGATCGTATTCCCGATCATCGGCGGTCTGATGATGGGGCTGACCATTCGTCATCGCCAAAGAAAAGCACGAGTCTTACGATACGGATTTTTCACCGACGGGACTGTTACGGATGTCAGCCGCTCAAACACGATGGTGAACAATCAACTTCGCTTTTTGGTTACGGTAGCGTATTCGGTAGACGGACAGAACCGAACAACAAGATGCCACTCATATGGAATGGCCGTGGAACAAGCACGCGCAGTGATGGAAACGGGCCAGCCAGCGCGTATTCTGATCGATCCCAGTGATCCGAAACACGTCGTATGTGCCGATCTTGTGACCATCTTCGAACAGAGCGCACAAAATAGTTCATCCGGCTAAAGCGTAGTTGGTTGTCTGTAACGCTTGGATCGTGAATGTCTTCGCCACGGGCGCATGTTTGGCAAGTCTCGTCACAAGCCCTCAGAGAACAGACGCCGGATTTTGGATAACGGGTCCTCGTAATTTTCTCGCACGGCAGCTGCGCCGCAATCTCGATGAACAGCGATCGTGGACAATTAGTGTTTGTCCAGAAATCTGTTTTGGACGTTCGGCGCCAACCGACAGTTCCCGCGCTCGGATCAAGCAGCCCATAGCGGCGCTATGCCAAGGGCGTTTTTCGCAACAAGTCAGCTTTCATTGTCTATAGAACCAATCGATCGGATCAATCTTAAGTCGGATCGAATACGACTGACGCTCAGAAAGTCGCCCGGGTTGCGTGTTGTAGGTGAGCAGTGCCTTGTCGCCTGCGAAGGTCAACGCCGGCATTGGGCGAACTCACCTGGCCGTTCGGCCCGAACGCTATCTCTAACGTGTTAAGAGAGCAGCAGTTGCCCAGTTCGAGTTCCATTCGGGCCGAACGAAACCAAATGGAACGCTCTTCGAACTGAAAAGAAACGGGTTAACAGTAGAAGTCGCGCAACCGGCGGCTTAAGTGGAGAAACGCGAGGCGACTTTTCCAGCGATGCGCGTTGCACTCTTCTGCAAAGCGGACAGGAGAGCTTCCTCGGTAACGTTCGCGGCACCATAGCGATCGAGCAAACCAGCAAGCCAATCGCCTTCGGCCTCGTCGATCTCTCCGGGCGTGTCGAGATCCAGAATCAACAGGCGGGACACATTGTCAACAAAGAACGCGGTCCACTCCGGGCAGTCCTCGGCTTTCCCACCAAGTGAGTGATTGACGCGAAACAGCAACTCCACTTCACTGTGATCAACAACCCAGTCCTGTTCTAGTTTTTCTCGAAGAGCCTCGACTTCGTCTGCGTCAACGATGCCATCGAACAAGATTTTTTCAAGAATTTGGTCGGCGGATAGGTCAGCGTAGCGAGCCATTGGCACGTCTTTCCCATGGAAGTTGTGGGTAACAATATCATTTATATCGCCCGATATCTTACACATTGATTCAACCTTAGACTACACCTTGGGCACTTCCTTTAACCTTTCGGGACCCGACCAGTCGTAATCTGGTGGTTCGATGTTCGCTGTTCAAAAGGCTGAGGACATATCACTACGCCATGCCACGTTCAACACAAAACCACGTCCCGAGAGTTACAGAGATGACACAATCGCCGTCGTATCCATCCGGCTGTCTTCGTTTTCCCAAGATCAGTCGCAGATCATGTTTGAGCGAATCGGCGGCAGTACTCACTGCCAGCGTTTTTTCTCGATTCGCGGTCGCGGAATCGGACAACGAGAAACTAATCAACATCGGGTTGATCACCGAGCCGTCAGCCTCGCATCGGTCCGGCTACTTGGATGTACTCGCGTCGTGTTCGGGAGTCCGATCGGTTTCGGTGGTCGATCCCACCGAAGATACCATCGATGACGCAAAACGCCGGCTGGGAGATCGTTTTAACCGTGGATTCCGCGACGTTCAGCAGATGCTCGCCACGGCTCGCCCTGAACTGACGGTTGTCACCACCGAGGGCCACAACGCACCGGCTGCTGTAACGGCCGCACTCCAAGCTGGATGCCATGTCCTCACCGAAAAGCCAAGCTGTACCAAGCTCGAACAGTTCGAACAACTCGCTCGTCTTGCCGAGCGGCGATGGCAACACGCTCAAGTGGGGCGATCAAGAAGGCCAAGCAGCTCATCGCGGATGGAGTGATTGGAAAACCATACTCGGTCCACCTGCTATGGGTCGCAGACCAGACGCGACTTACAAAACCAGCGTATCACCAATCGTGGCTGGCCGATCGAGAGCGGGCCGGCGGGGGAAAGTTGATTTATCACGGTGTCCATTACCTGGACGTGATTCAGCATTTACTGGACGAACCGATCCGCGAGATCAACGGCTTTACTCAGAACGTGGGTGGTCAGCCGATCGAGGTCGAAGACTCGGCCGTCGTGAGTTTCCGTTTTGCCAAAGGCGCGACGGGAACCTTGAACGCCGGCTACTACTTGGGGAGCGGCAAGCAGAGTGCGATTCGCATATGGGGTTCTCACGGCTGGCTGAAGCTGGAGCATATCGAGCGTCATCCATTGCGATGGCGTTCGACGCGGCCCGGTGCTCCAGAGGGCATCCAGGAATTTGATTATGCGGACGAGTCCGGTTGGTACGAGCTGTTTTTTCAAGACGCGATCAATTCAATTCGCCGCGGATCGCCGCCTCCGATCACGACAAGAGAATCACTGCGAGTGTTGCGTACCGTATTCACCGCCTACAAGGCCGTTGAAACGGGTCGAACGCAGACTGTCGAACCAGCTTGATGATCCACAGGAATTACATCTTCGTGACTTTGTGCCTTTGTGTGAGCAATCTAATCATCTCACACGAAGACACAAAGACACAAAGCAGAATGGTGGAGAGTGAACTCGCGAGTTTGGTCGCGCTTCGTGCCTGATAAACGCCTATCGTCATGTTGCCTCTCGCTGCCGTCGTCGCTGGACGTTTATGGCGCAGCCACCGCTGATGATTCCCATTAGCCCGCCCAGGTAGCTGCAGTTGTGCATGGCTCCAGCGTGAGCAAACGCGACGTCGTTAGTGATCTCGTTCCCGTAACGGGTAAAATTACCAACATCAGCCGAAGTGGTGACATAGGAAACAGCAAGAGCGCCAAGCCCAACACACATCGTCGTTATGGTCACAACACCGAAGACGCGAATCATGCCCCAAAAGTACGGACCCGTCCCGCGCATCACTAGGCCAACTGGGATCAACAAGATGCCAATGACGATGCCCATCCACCAAGCCGCTTTCCAACCGACGATTGCCGCACCAACGCGATCCGGAAGTCGGTCGTCAATTCTGAACTGGTGGAATTTGTATTCCGTGAAGTACTCCGGGCACACAGTGTACGAAATCTGATTGTGCAGTGCACCGTAGACGCCGGCGAACAGACAAGCAGCCACAAAGAGCACTGGAATCAAGAGAAGTTTCGTCATGTATTCTGTTTTGTACCGATCCTCAATTCATGGCGCACTGCGAACCCACATATCACCTTGCACGCTGCGCCCATTAGGTGAGCCGCCGGCCACGTAGAGTTTACCTTCAATGATGGTAGCCGCCGGCGACGAAAGAGGTGTCGGTAGTCTGCCGACCAATTCCCATTTCCCAGCGGGCGAGAGCGCCAGGATGTCGGCGTCGATCTGTTTCCTGCCCCCTTGCGGAGTTGTGTGGCCGCCCACCATGAAAATTCGACGACCGCTGACGAAGGTGCCGCCTTCGGAGTGTGAATGCCCTTTGGGAAGCTGCGGACCGCGACTCCACGAGTCATTTTTGGGGTCGTAAACATCAACTCGGGGTTGATCGAGTTGCCGACTGTCGTGGTGGAACTGACCACCGATCACGTATATCTTCTCCTCGAATGTCACAGTGGAGAACTGATTGCGCGGTGCGGGCATGGGCGCGGCATTTTCCCATTGCGCCGAACCCTTCGCCAGCTTGTCGAGGTCAAGCACCCAATGGTCCGCTGCATCCGTGTCTCGATCGGCCTTAACGCCTCCTAAGTAGTGTAGAGTCCGACCGACAATCGCGAGACCGCCTCCGCCTCGTGTTTCAGGAAGCAACGGTGCAGCCGTGTATCGATCGCCGTCGATGTCATAGTTCCACACTTCGGCGATCGTGTGCCCCTTGTAACCGTCCTTGAACCCGCCCGCGAACCAGACCCTGCGGCGATCAAGCACCATGTTCATGTGCGAGATAGCACTTGGTAAATCCTGGATCCTCGTCCAGCTGTCGTCCTTCGGATCAAAAACATCGCATCGCTTACTTGACCGCACACCCTTCGTGTACCCACCAAAAAAATAGAGCTTGTCATCGACAACGACGGTCCCCGATTCCCACTTTCCCACGGGCATATCTTTAAGTTTCTGCCAGTCATCCTGGGCTGTGGCATTCCATGGAATGACAAGACCAAAAATCACGGTCGCCCCGATGATCACCATCACTCGATTCGTACGGTGCCGTTGTGCATTACTTGTCGGTGTCATGGTTGTTCCTCAGTCAATCGATACGGAACACTACATCTTCGTGACTTTGTGTCTTTGTGTGAGCAATCTATGTGTGAGCAATCTAATACTCTCACACGAAGACACAAAGCAGATCGGATGGAAAGAACTTGCGAGTCTGTTTGCGACACATTTCTTGTAGAACGATACTAGAAACGATAACCATTCTCTTTCTCATAGGGTTTCAAGGCTTCGACTTCTTTAGCCGCTCGTGATCGGTAGTCCTAGAGGAATCGCTTCTGCATCTCGGGCTCGTGTCGATGGTCGAACGCACCGGGCGCCGGGTCTTTCACTCGAACCATCCATTCTCGCAGCTTCTCTCGGAGGTCGTCGACGCTTTGCTTGTCTCGATCCTTGAGAGACGTGCGGCCTCGATCAGGCCCCACTACAACCGCCTCAGTCGATTTCACGCACAAGGTATTCTACAATGTCGTGGCTCTTTGTCGCGGGTAAGCCGAACGCGTTTAGCGTCAACAGGCTCCCACTGGCGAAGCCAGTGTAATCAGCAAATTCGCGGCCTCGCTCTATTGATCGTGGAAAACTCGATGGAAACCGTTGCGGTCATTGGTGCCAGTGAAAACTCGAACCGAGTGTCTCACCTCGCATGCCAACTCCTGCGGGATTATGGGCACAAGGTTTACGCGGTCTCGCTGCACGGGCGGGACATCAGCGGGACCATTGGCCGCTTGAAAGTTACTGACATTCCGGAACCACTTGATACGGCAACCATCTACGTTGGCCCCGCGAGGCAGCCTCAGCTAATGGATGAGTTAATTGAAGTGAATCCGAGGCGTGTCATCTTTAACCCTGGTTCTGAGTCTGAGCAGAGCGAACGCCAGCTGAAAACAGCAGGCATTGAAGTCGTTCTCGCCTGTACGCTCGTTCTCCTCAACACGGATCAGTTTTGATACTCGATGCGATTCCGACTGGCTGGTGTATCGTAACCCGTCAACGAGCTGCGACATGGAGCTGGCTGGTGCCGAGTCTAGACTCGATTGCCGCGTGCTGCTGGCTGAAGACGGCCCCGATAATCAGAGACTCATCGC
>LWDU01036284.1_pt1 | contig 22299 bp, 16 predicted proteins | sample 727161 | NCBI WGS metagenome assembly LWDU01 (sample SAMN04566230, study PRJNA314399) | hydrothermal vent metagenome | isolation source: deep sea hydrothermal plume seawater | place: Mexico: Gulf of California, Guaymas Basin | collected 2004-07-11
TGGTCCGCGTAGAAACCATGGAACAGGCCATGCAGCTGATCAATGATCACCAGTATGGAAACGGCACCTGCATCTTTACACGTGATGGAGAGGCGGCCCGCTATTTCAGCGACCATATTGAGGTTGGCATGGTGGGAATCAATGTTCCATTGCCGGTGCCGGTGGCTTATCACTCCTTTGGCGGATGGAAACGCTCTCTCTTTGGTGACCTGCATGCCTATGGCCCTGACTCAATACGTTTCTACACCAGGCGAAAAACCATCACACAACGCTGGCCATCTGCCGGTGTGCGCCAGGGAGCAGACTTTGCATTTCCCACCAATGATTGAATCTGGCTTGTTGTTAAACCAATTCATCTCGAAATACGCCGCCTCTTTCAACCTCTCAGCAAACACAACTTTCTACAGTATCTCCAGCGAGCTGAGCCTGAAAGTCACTTGCCCCGGTTGACTGTCTGTCGTAACGTTTTGAACGTTGGGCGTGATCGTTGTTTGAAAACGGAAACAGCCGGAATTGTCGCGGTTTAACATAGGTTGGGACGATGCAGACATTCATGAAATTTGTCGCCTGCGGAATATTGCTTCCATTGTGTGTTAGTGCCGCCGCCGATGACACATTTTGCGCAGGGGCGGCGACCGCAGATTTGACACCCGGTGAAGGTGTTTCGCTGGACGGACCCATCAGCAAACCCGGACCCGTACGCGGAGTGCATGATCCGCTGACTTCGCGAGCTCTGGTTCTGCAGCTTGGTGACACTTCAATCCTGATTGTCGTCAATGACATGTGCCTGATTGACCGCGAAGTCTATGACGCCGCGAAGAAAATCGTCCATGACAAGACGGGGATTCCGATCAGTCATCAGCTCATGGCGGCAACCCATTCGCATGCTACGCCACGAGTCGTTCGAATCAGCACGCGCCCGCCTGACGAAGCCTATCGTTTGCTGGTGGCTGAGCGAATCGCGGAAGCCGCTGTGAAAGCCTTTACCAATCTCGCTCCGGCAAAAGTTGGGTTTGGTACATTCTCCAAACCCGGTCTGGCGGCCTGTCGTCGGTCGCTGTGTAAAGCAGGGTCGGTGGGCGTCAATCCGTTCGGAGAGGAAGGAGAGCTGATCAAGTCTGTCGCGGGGAAGAGCGATGCGGTGATTGGTCCCGCTGGCCCGGTTGACCCGGACTTTTCTGTTCTGTCGGTGCAACATGCGGACGGTCGGCCGCTGGCACTGCTGGGCAATCTCAGCGTGCATTACTGCGGTGGATACGCTGGTGGCCTTGTTAGCGCTGACTACTTTGGTTGCTATGCAAGGCGGTTGGAATCGAAGCTGTCTTCCCGCGACAAAAATGCACCGTTCGTCGGCATCATGAGCAACGCGACAAGCGGAGACATTGGTTCGTTTCGAAGAACGGAAGGTCCGAATCCGCCATGGTCGCGGATGGAGCACTTCGGAAACATGCTGGCCGATGAAAGTCTTGAGCTGCTTCGGACGATCACGCATCAAGTACCGAAATCGCTGAATGTCATCACGACCGAACTTCCACTGAGCGTGCGTAAGCCGGACGCGGAACGAGTCGACTGGGCATCCAGCCTTGTAAGTCAGCCGAACAGTAAAGGCCTGCATCGCTGGAGTCGCATTTATGCTCAGGAAGCGTTGCAACTGCACGAGTTTCCGGACCGGTACGACGTTCCGTTGCAGGTCATCCGGGTTGGCGACATTGGAATCGCCGCCGCACCTTGCGAAGTCTTCTCTGAAACAGGTCTCGCCATCAAAGCGGATAGTCCATTTCCACAGACCATGACCATGGAACTTGCGAACGGTTACAGTGGCTACCTGCCATCGGAACAGCAGCATCATTGGGGTGGCTACGAAACATGGCCGGCTCGCAGCAGCCATCTTGAAGTTGCCGCTGAATCGAGAATCAGAAAAGAGTTGCTGCACATGCTGAAACAGCTTCTGCTGACTGATTAGATTGAAACAGAATCGGGACTACATTACAGACAGTGATTTTGATGGATTGGCAACCGACGAAGTGTTGCTCAACGCGGAACAGAAACCAATTATCTTTGATGAACGTGCTATTATCGGCTTGTTTGGCCTCGTCCGTTGTTTCATGGACGCTCAAGCACCGGCTGTCCAATTTGCTTATGCCGCAACGGTGAAGAACGTTTTTTTGCGATCGTGTTCCGGCGAGCGGGGGACGTCCGTCTCCTGAGCAGGTACGACGCAACCGTCGTCAGCACGGCATTCCCGAAAATAACGTCACTCGGAACGCGGATATCGCACACACGTAACATCAGGGCACTGACGTACCCGGCTCGCCGCGTGGCGTCTGATCATTCAATCGCCGCTGCAGACCTGCTAACATTCTGTGGTACGGGCTCGCCGGACGAAGTGACTTCGTCGACTGCGACGCCAAACAATGTTCAACGCCCCGATCCTGTGTGGAATTTCACCATGAATCGCTTGCTCACCCTTTCTCAATTGCTGCTGATCGGTACGGTTGTTTCCGGACCTGTCCTGTCGGAAGACGCTATGCCGAAACAGATTCGATCGATCGAAGGAATTACCGAATATGAACTGGACAATGGGCTGCAGGTGCTGCTGCTTCCAGACGGGTCGCGACCGACCGTCACAGTGAATCTCACGGTTTTTGTCGGTTCACGGCATGAAGGATATGGTGAAGCCGGCATGGCTCACTTGCTGGAGCACATGGTCTTTAAGGGCACGCCCGACCATCCGGAAATCCCGAAAGTGCTGAAGGAACGCGGAGCCCAATTCAATGGGACAACCTGGCTGGACCGCACCAATTACTATGAAACTCTGCCAGCCAGTGACGAAAACCTTGAATTTGCGATTCATCTGGAAGCGGACCGCATGGTCAACAGCTTCATCAGGGCCGAAGACCTGGCCTCCGAAATGACGGTCGTTCGTAACGAATTTGAACGAGGCGAAAACAGTCCTTCGCGAGTGTTGATGCAGCGGATGATGGGGGCGGCATTTGAGTGGCACAATTACGGCAAATCAACGATCGGCAACCGAGCTGACATCGAACGCGTTCCTGTGGCCAATCTGAAAGAATTCTACAAACGTTTCTATCAGCCGGATAACGCGATGCTGGTCGTTGCCGGCAGTTTTGAACCGGAAAAAGCTCTGAAGCTCACGCAGCAGTATTTCGGCGCTCTGCCACGTCCGGAACGAGAACTCAACAGTACCTACACAGAAGAGCCCGCTCAGGACGGCGAACGGCTGGTCACGTTGCGTCGAGTCGGAGAAGTGCCAACGGCTGGTTTGGTCTATCACATTCCCGCCGGCGGCCACCCGGACTATCCGGCCATCGACGTTCTGACCACTGTCATGGCCACTGAACCGTCCGGACGGCTATACGAAAACCTCGTGAAGAAGCGACGGGCCGCATCTGTCGTGGGTGGCAACTTCGCTCTGCACGATCCCGGCATTATGCTGTTCCGTGCGGATGCCGCTCAAGGCATTGACGGTGCCGATCTGCTGCAGGGCATGATTGACGTTATCGAAGGCAAAGCAGACTTTACGGAACGGGAAGTGGAACGAGCCAAACAGGAACTACTGAAGCAGCGAGAACTAAGCGTCGCCAGTTCTCGAGGCATTGCCGTTGAGCTCAGCGAATGGGCTGCTCAGGGCGATTGGCGTTTGTTTTTTCTGTATCGAGACCGTCTTGAGAAAGTTACGGCGGACGACGTCCAGCGAGTCGCGGCCACGTATCTGATTCAAAACAATCGCACGGCCGGCCTGTTTGAACCAACCGAAGGTCCGGAACGTGCCTCCGTTCCGGTCACACCGAACCTGGCGGAAATGATCGGCGAGTATAAAGGTCGTGAACAGATAGCGCAGGGTGAAGATTTTGATGTTGCGCCGATGGCGATCGAAAAACGCATTTCGCGGGGTGAGCTGCAATCGGGCATCAGACTCGCCCTGCTGCCAAAGAAAACTCGTGGCGAGACCGTCAATCTGAGATTGGTGCTGCGGTACGGCAACCTGGAAGCGTTGAAAGGCAAGGCGGCAGCTGCTGAGATGATTCCCGCCATGCTGACCAAAGGCACGGAAAATATGTCGCGGCAGGACATCAAGGATGCTCTGGATAAGTATCGTGCTCAGCTGCGGGTGTCCGGGAATCCGGGCGAAGTCCAAATCACTTTGCAGACACTGCGCAGCAACCTGCTGCCGGTACTGGAGATCATCGGCGAGGTGTTGCGGAAACCAGTGTTCCCGGCAGAAGAACTGGAGCTGATCAAGGAAGCCCGAATCTCTTCTGCCGAACAGCGGCTGGTCGATCCTACCGCGATCGCATCGAACACGGTTCAGAAAAAAATCAGCGTCTACGAACCGTCCGACCCACGTTACATCGCAAGTCTGACGGAAGAGGTCGAACGTATCAAAAGTGTGACGATCGATCAGGTCAAAGATCTGTATTCATCACTGTTGTCCGGTCAACATGGCGAACTGTCAATCGTCGGAGATTTCGACCCTGCAGATGCCGTTCCTGTGATTGACGCAATCACCAGCGGCTGGCAGACAGTTGCCGATTTCGAGCGAATCCCGAAAATTCCGGTGAACAACGCAGAAGGTGATCTTCAGAAAGTGAATACACCTGGCAAGGCTCAGGCAACTTACTTTGCGGCTATGACGTTGCCCATCGGCAACGACCACCCCGATTACGCAGCATTGTCGCTGGGCAACTACATTCTTGGCGGTGGAGCACTGTCATCACGACTGGGTAACCGCGTCCGTCAGGACGAAGGATTGTCGTATACGATTCAGTCTGCGTTTCAGGCATCTGCTGTCGACGAACGCGGTGTGTTCTACATTTTTGCGATCGTCAATCCGGTCAATGCCGACAAACTTCACGGCGTCATCCGCGAAGAACTGGATAAGCTGTTGCAGGATGGCATCACCGACGACGAACTCAGAGAACAAAAGGCCGGTCTGCTGCAGCGGCAGGAACTTTCGCGTACCAGCGACGGTTCGCTGGCGTCACTGATGGGGACCCACGCTCAGACCGGGCGCACGATGCAGTTCACCGCCGACTTTGAAAAGAAGCTTGGTGGGCTGACGGTGGACGACGTTAACGCCGCTTTGCGGAAGCACATCCAGCCGGACCGCCTGTACATCGTGATGGCTGGTGATTTTGAAAAGGCAAAGGCCGAATGACCATGAGAACGAACGTATTGCTTTTGTCACTGAGCATCCTTGCCTCCTCATCCTCACTCGCTCAGGACGTCAACCTCGTGTATCCCCAGACAAAAACTGTGCCGCAGCATGACGATTTTCACGGCACCAAAGTCGATGATCCCTATCGCTGGCTGGAAGACGATGTCCGCGAATCCAAAGATGTCGCCGCATGGGTGGAGGCTCAGAATAAACTGACCTTCGACTATCTGAAAAAGATCCCCGGTCGAGACAACATCGAAAAACGGATCACGGAACTGTGGAATTACGAAAAGATCAGCGCTCCGTCGAAGGAAGGTGGACGCTACTACTTCTTTCGCAACGACGGCCTGCAGAACCAAAGCGTGCTGTACGTACAGAAAACGCTGGACGATGAACCCCGAATTCTGATCGACCCGAACACGTGGTCCAAAGACGGTACCGTCGCGCTTTCCGGTTCAGAATTCAGCGACGACGGCAAATACGGTGCGTATGGTATTCAGGACGGTGGTTCAGACTGGCGCACGTGGAGGATTATGGAAGTTGAATCCGGAAAGCTGCTGGACGATGAACTGAAGTGGATCAAGTTCAGCAGCATCGCATGGACGCCGGACAGCAAAGGATTCTTCTATTCACGCTACGACGAACCGGAAGAAGGGGCCGAGTTTCAATCCCTTAACCTCAACCAGAGGGTGTTCTACCATCGTGTCGGAACAGCTCAGTCAGCAGACGAGCTGGTTTATGAACGCTCCGACAATCCGAACTGGGGTTTTGGGGCCGACGTTTCTGAAGACGGCAGGTATCTGGTGCTGACGGTCTGGAAGGGCACCGATGATCGCTATCGCGTTGTCGTCAAAGACCTGCAGACGCCTGGCGCAAAACCATTCATGCTGATCGACAACTTCGATTACGAATACAGTTTTCTGGGCAACGAGGGATCAACGCTGCTGTTTCAGACCAACCTGAATGCTCCTCTGCGACGTGTCATCGCCATCGATCTGGACAAGCCGCAGATGGAACACTGGACCGAAGTGGTGGCCGAAACCGAAAACACGCTCACCAGTGCCAGCATCGTGGGTGACATGATCGTCGGGCGTTATCTGAAGGACGCCAGAACTCAGGTGCGATGGTACGGTATGGACGGCACGTTCGTTCGCGACGTCGACTTTCCGGGCATCGGTGCAGCGTCCGGCTTCGGCGGAAAGAAAGACCACAAAGAAACCTTCTACAGCTTCAGCAGTTTTGCAACTCCACCCAGCACGTATCGTTACGACATCAAAACCGGTGAAAGCACGCTGCTGCGTCGAGCCGACGTGAAATTTGATCCGGAAGAGTACGAAACCAAACAGGTTTTCTACAGCAGCAAAGACGGCACCAAAGTGCCGATGTTCATTTGCCACCGCAAGGGAATTAAGTTGGACGGCAGCAATCCCGTTCTGCTGTATGGCTACGGCGGTTTCAATATTTCACTGCCGCCATCGTTCAGAGTAAGCCGTCTGGCATGGCTGGAAATGGGTGGGGTATTCGCGATGCCCAATCTGCGAGGCGGTGGCGAATACGGAGAGCCGTGGCACAAAGCAGGAACCAAACTTCAGAAGCAAAACGTCTTTGACGACTTTATTGCGGCAGCGGAATGGCTGATCGACAACAAGTACACGTCATCAAAGAAACTGGCCATTCAGGGAGGCAGTAACGGCGGTCTTCTGGTTGGTGCCTGCATGACTCAGCGTCCCGACCTTTACGCGGCCTGTCTGCCCGCCGTGGGTGTCATGGACATGCTCAGGTTTCATCGGTTTACAGCCGGTCGCTTCTGGGTGGATGATTACGGTAGTGCCGACAACCCGGATGAATTCAAAGCGCTGCTGGCCTATTCACCGTATCACAATCTGGAAGGCGGAATTCAGTACCCAGCCACTCTGATCACGACTGCCGACACCGACGACCGAGTTGTTCCTGGTCACAGTTTTAAGTTCGCGGCACAGTTACAGGCGTGTCAGTCAGGCACGAATCCCACGCTGATCCGCATTGAAACACGAGCCGGCCACGGTTCCGGCAAACCTACCGCCAAGGTCATCGAAGAAGTCGCCGATCAATGGGCGTTTCTGGCGAAGAACCTCGACATGCAGTTGGCGGAATAACAGCCGCCCTGTTCTGCCGTTCCTGATACAAGCACGCTGCGCAAGCAAGTGAGTTTTACAAGCGCACGAGACCCACTCGCTGGCGCGTCGAGCTTGTATTGCGGCCCCTTCCGGGGGCTCTCCTCATATCACCAGCGTTCCACGGGGCCGTTCGGTACCTTCACCAGCGCCGTGGGAACTGTCGATTGTCGTTCGCCATGTCGCAGGCGAATTTCGTCCACGATCCGGGCGAATTCTGCCGCAGATTCGAAACGCCGTAGTCGATCTTCCAGGTCTTCCGGAATGCCGAGTCGAGCTCCATACCAGGCAGCGAATTTGCGAAACAGCTGACAGCTGTAGTCTCCGTGTTGCCGGGTCATTAGCTCAAAATGATCGGACAAAAATGCAATCTGCTCGTCCGTCGTCGGTTCTCGTGGTTGCTGACCAATTTCTATGTCGTTGAGCTTTCGAAAAAGCCACGGGTCAAGCATGGCCCCACGTCCGATGGCGACGGCCGCGCAGCCGGTTTCTTTCAGCATCGAAAACGCATCTGCCGGCGTACACACGTCGCCGTTTGCGATCACCGGCATCGACTTAACAGCCGCTACTGGTTGACTGACCCTTGAAATCCCTGATGTCGAGTTCGTCCATGCACGGTTACGGCCGCCACGCCAATCCGTTCAAAGGCGGCAGCGAGTTCCGGTGCTGTGAGATTGTCACTGTCCCAGCCCAGACGCATCTTAACAGTCACCGGCAGATTGACAGCATCGATGACGCGGCCCACCATATCAGTGGCACCGGACGTGTCGCACATCAGACGTGCTCCGCCCCCGGCACCGTTGACCTTGGCCATGGGGCAACCCATGTTGATGTCGATGCCTTGGTAATCATGGTCTTCCAGCCAGCGGGCGGCGGCGACCAGATGCTCGATGACTCCGCTGAAAATCTGCACGGACAGCGGCCGGTCCTCCGGCGAAGTTCCGACCAGTTCCATGGACTTGCGAGTCTGCGAAACCAGCATCTGTGCCTGAACCAGGTCCGTTGTCGCCAGTCCCAATCCGCCCAGCCGGCGGAGCATGACTCGAAACGCAAGATGCGTATATCCAGCCAACGGCGCCAGAAAAAAACGACTGCTGAGTTTTCTGGAGCCGATCGTGACTTCACGCGACGTTGCAGATGTTTCGTCAGAGATCGTTGTTGGTTCTTTCATTCTTCCAGTACGCCAAAGTCCCGCAGTGCGCGAGTGACTTCCATCATGGGCAGGCCGATCACGTTGGTGAAGCTGCCTTCGACGGCTTCAACTAACATCGACGCGTGTCCCTGAATTCCATAGCCACCGGCTTTTCCAACGGATTCGTCGGTTGAGACGTACCAGTCTATAAGCCAGTCATCCAGAGTGCAGAACAGAACCCTGGTCTTGACGATCGATTCGTGGAATTGATTACCCTTTGTGATTCGAAAACACGTCCAGACTTCGTGATACCGGCCGGAATAGTAGTCGGCGAACCAGTGTCGCACGGTTTGCTGCCATGAATCGACGGGAGGTTTTCCCAACACGGTGGATTTTCGATCCGCACTCCAGGCGACGACAATGGTGTCTGCGCAGATGACGACGTCGGTTGTCTGAGAGGCCGACAGTTGCTTAGACACATCAGCGTGTTTGAGCTCTACGATTTCTCGCAGCCTGGTCTCAAACTGTTCTGCCGAGTGCAACCCGTCAAATCCCGGTTCATTGTCGGACGCCGGTGGCACGACTCGAAAATCAACGTCACCGAGAACCGACTGCAACAGCTCACAACGGCGCGGTGAACGAGAACCCAGAACAACAGACATCGACGATTTTTCCAGACACACAGGCGCAGTTCAGACAGGCGGGCATGATAACATGCTGTCGTGCGTTGACAGCAGCAAAGGTTGCAAAAGAACAGGAAACCAAAACGTGAAGTCATTGACCAAAGAGTTGTGGGTGGAGCTTCCTGAGCGTCGAGCGATCCTGTCGATCCATGACGACGTTGAACAGCTTGTGCACGAAAGCGGCGTCAAAGAGGGACTGGTACTCGTCAATGCGATGCATATTACTGCCAGCGTGTTTATTAATGACAACGAGTCCGGGCTGCACGCCGACTACGAACGCTGGCTGGAAGAACTCGTACCGTTCGACGCCGGCAGCGACCCGGCCAGCGGCGGTTATCTCCACAACCGCACCGGAGAAGACAACGCCGACGCCCATCACAAACGCCAGGTGATGGGTCGCGAAGTTGTCGTGGCCATCACCGACGGCAAACTCCACCTCGGTCCGTGGGAGCACATCTTCTATTACGAATTCGACGGTCTGCGTCGGAAACGTATACTGGTGAAGATCATCGGGGACTGAAGCAGCGCCGTCTGCTTGTGATTCACTTTGCCACGGATATTCCGTTGAACTGGTCTTATGCTCCGTGTTTCACGATAGAGTCCGAAAATGTCGAATATACGAATAACGCGTTCTGAATGCGGCCCGCCGGGGGCGCACCAGCCAGGGTCGCGACAACAAACAATTTCCTCTTTCCGTCTGTGGTGCAGAAGTTCATGAAACGCGCGATTGGACTGATCATTGGCATCGTCGTCTCCGTGGTTTGCTTTGCGTATTCCATGAAAGGCACATCGGCGGCTGAGTTGCAGGCGGGTCTTCTGCAGGCCAACTATTTGACGCTGCCGTTAATGCTGGCGATGTTGTTTGGCTTCTATTGGCTGAAGGCCATGAGATGGTCATGGCTGCTGGCCCCGGTGGCGCCATTGACAACCCGTCAGCTGTTTCCGCCCCTCCTGATCGGATTTGCAGCGAACAACATTCTGCCGGCTCATCTGGGTGAGTTCGTGCGGGTCTTTGTTGTCCGCAAGCAGCACAGAATTCCATTCAGCACAGTGTTTTCAACAGTTGTGCTGGAACGGATCTTTGATGTGGTGGCGATTCTGGGCCTGTTCAGCGTCGGTCTGATGTTTACCAATGACCTGCCCGACGACTATCGAAGAAGCGCCATCTTTCTGGCAGCAGGATGTGTGTTCGTCGTGATCTGTGTGACGCTCTACCTGATCTGGACGGACTGGTTTCTGAAGCTCACCGAAACAATCATTGGGTGGGTTCCGTTTATTCCAAAATCGCTGACTGGAAAGATTCTCGATATGTTACGTGCCGGAGCCCATGGGCTGGCGGCACTAAGAAGCGGCAGGACTGTGTTACTGATCATGTTGAATTCCATCGCACAGTGGCTGCTGAACGGTCTTTTGGCTTATACGGCGCTCCGAGCGTTTCATGTGCCGGTGACACCGACCGCCGGCATGATCATCACCGGCGTAACCGCCATCGGCGTCACGATTCCGTCGTCGCCGGGGTACTTTGGGGTCATTCAATACTGTTTCGCGATCAGCATGGCAGCGCAGGGACTCGACTTCGATCCATCTCTCGTGCTGGGAGCTTCCCTTTACTATCACATCAGCATGTACATCCCGGTAACTGTTCTGGGGCTGTACTATCTGAATTCGCTGGGCATGCGAGTTTCTGATTTGAACAAACTCGCGGATAGTTCAGCCGAACCGGAGCCGTCAGACCAGGTATCGAGCGAAGAGCAAGCTGTAGAACCGCCAGCGACGCCGGACAACGCGTGACCGTGCAACATCCGTGAGCTCTGTCAGCCCGAGATTCTGTCCACGATTAACGGGACCGGATTGGCTTCGTCGGCCACTGTGATGGCCTGTGAAATTACAGGCGAACAGGCGTCCGGGGCCGCGCAAAAGACGTTTGCGAGGGGTTGTCCTTTGTCGACGACATCGCCAATTCGGACCAGCATTTCCAGCCCGACGGCATGATCGATTTGGTCGGACATCTGTTTCCGGCCACCGCCCATCGAGATAATCGCAGCGCCGAGTTGTTCGGCATCGATTTCCGACACGACACCGGACTGCGGTGCAGTGACTTCCGCACACGACGCGACTTTAAGTTTTGCTTCGGGGTTTCCTGCCTGAGCACGCACCATTCGGCAGTACTTTTCGAAGACTGCTCCGCTGTCGATTAATCTCTTCGCGCTTTGTGCCGCGGCACTTCGATTCGTTTCTTTTTTTGTGGACACCAGCAATTCAACGGCAAGTTCAATTGTGAGTTGTCGTACGTCATCCGGACCACCGCCCTGCATGACGTCAATGGACTCCTGGATTTCGACAGCGTTGCCGCACATTCGTCCGAGCGGTTGGTTCATGTCGGTGAGAAGTGCGGTGGTGGTGACCCCCATGCGGTTGCCGGTACGCACGAACGAATGCGCCAACTGTGTTGCCTGTTGTCGCGTTTTTATGAACGCTCCCGACCCGAATTTCACATCCAGCACCAGTGCGTCCAGTGATTCGGCCAGCTTCTTGCTCATGATGCTGGCGGTGATCAGTGGTATCGAACTGACCGTTGCCGTGACGTCGCGCAAGGCGTACAGCTTTCGATCTGCCGGAGCCAGTTCTCTGGACGCTCCCGTGATGACGCAGCCGATGTCCTGAGTCAGACGGTGAATTTCGTCCAGCGACAGGTCTGTACGAAAGCCGGGAATGGACTCCAGTTTGTCCAGCGTGCCACCCGTCGCGCCCAGGCCTCGGCCGGAAAGCATTGGCACCTGAAACCCAAGGCAAGCCAGCAATGGTGCCAGTGGGATGGATATTTTGTCACCGACGCCGCCCGTCGAATGCTTGTCCACTTGAATGTGCTGGTCATTCGGCCACTGCAGAGTCGTACCGGACTGGAGCATCTGCTGAGTGAGTGCTGCGGTTTCGCGGTCCGTCATGCCGTTCAGATAGATGGCCATCGCCAGAGCAGACATCTGGTAGTCCGGAATTGTCTCATCCGTAAAGCCGGTGACAAAGAATGCGATTTCTGTGTCGGACAGTTCTGCCCCATCTCGTTTTCTGGCAATGATCTGCGCGGGAATCAACGTCACGTTCCTGAAATGTCGCCGGAAAAAGGGGGCAGGTACCAAAAATGCGAAGCACCCTTCGGGCCGTTCCGGTTTTTGGTACCTGACCCCGTTTTCCTCACTAAAACTTAGTTCTGAAAGATCACTAATGCGTGTTCACTGATTTGTCTTTCGACGAAAAGACCACTCCGATGACGACCACCAGTAGTGTTCCCACGACGATTGCCATCAACGGATGAAGATAATCCAGAATTGGGCGTGTCGCATCGCATAGCGGTGCCATCCAATCGGGAGGGTTCTTCATATCTGCCAGCACGATGGCGCAGATGGAAGTGATGCCGACGAAGACTCCCAGGCCGGATCCGACGGCTCCGGTTGCCTTGGTGAACCGAGCCAGCAGGATCAGGCCCAATGTGCCGCCACTGAGGACCCCCGAGATCTTCCACCAGACATCCAGCATCGACTTGATGTCCATCATGGCCAGGGCCACGGCAATTCCGGCGATGCCCAGAACGACGGTCATGATTCGCAGAAACCGAAGTTCTGCTGCTGCAGCACGTTTGGCGCCGTCGGCGGTCAGTTCTGTGTTGGTGACGAAGAAGCGATTTCTGACATCGCACAACAACAACGTTGCCGAACTGTTCAGCGAGGAATCGACGGTACTCATAGCAGCCGCAAGAATGGCAGCGATCAACAGGCCGGACAGCCCCGTCGGAAGTTCGGACATGATGAAATGCGGCAGGACGGCATCCGCGGACGTCCCTTCCGGCAGGTTTCCGACAGTGCTGTAGAACACAAAAAGGCCGGTGCCAATAAAGAACAGCACGGCAGAAATCGGCAGGTAGGCCAGGGCCCCCAGCCACACGCTGCGGCGAGCATCCTGTTCAGAACGAGCCGCAAAATATCGCTGCACGAACGTCTGGTCGGCGGCAAAGTTCTGCAGGTTGATGAACAATCCAAAGACCAGCGTCATCCAGAATGTTGACGTCGAGAAATCAAAATCCAGACTGCCCAGCGACAGTTTATTCTCGACGGGTGTCTGTGCACCTTCGATGATTCCCATGAAACCACCGGGAACGTTTGTCAACAGCAGCACCAGACACACCAGCATCCCGCCGATCAGAACGATACTCTGTACGACATCCGTCCAGATGACCGCTTCGATTCCACCCATCAGCGTGTAACCAATAACCAACACTCCCAGACCGATGATCAAAATCCACATGGGAACGTTGATTAACGCAGTGACCGCGAGAGACACGCCGAACAGAATCGTTCCGATTCGGCCGATATGGTACATCACATTGAACGAGGCAGAGTACAGCCTGGCCCACGCTCCGAATCGGCGTTCAAGGTGTTCGTAGGCTGAGAGACTTCCGCAATTGCGAAAGAACGGCACAAAATAGACAGTGGCGATCAGTGCGGCGTACGGCAGCGATAGCGCGAAGACGAAGGGGTTCCAATTGCCCGAGTAGGTCTTTCCTGGATTGGCGATGAAGCTGATGCTGCTGACAAAGGTGCCAATGATGGACAGTCCGACCACCCATCCCGGCAACGAGCCCCCGGCGGAAATGAATTCTGTGGCCGTGTGGGTCTTCCGAGACATGACGCAGCCCAGAATGGTGACGGCTGCGAGATAGACAGCAACAACGGCAAGATCGGTAGGGCTGGCTGTGGGCATTGAGTAACCTGGCGGGGACTCGGGCGTCTGATTTTCAGATCACGTTGTGTCAGAAACCGCATGCTAACGACTGACACGAACTCAGCCAACACGGTCGGGAAAGTGGCAGCACGCAGTTTGCGATCGGGTAGCCCCATCCGCATGCCATCCACCAGGGCATTCCGTGCGGCACGTTTGGAAACGGACGCTCCGACTGGACGAGTGATCGATTTTTTGACCTTACCGGACTGGCGGGACACGACGGCTATGTGGATCATGGGGCGTGGATTGCAGCGATTGGTCTGACTGTGTTGATTTTGAATTTTGAAATCCATGCAGTGAATCGGTAACGAACGTCGTTGATGAACTAGACTTACAACATGCGTTTCCCTAAGTCTACACACACCTGTTGCCAGGTGGACGTAGTCCGTTGTACTCAAGCAGGTCTGAAATTCGTGTCTCAAGCCACTGTCGGCCACCAGACTTCCACGATGTATTGTCCGCTGACGCCGGCAGTCCCGACAGACACCTGCGCCGTTCTGAATCGTTTGCTTGCGCTGTGCGAACAGGCCCGAAGTGAATTGGCGTCCAGCAGCAATCGCCCACCAATTCCGCGGGGTGTGATCACGATGCTGCTGCGAGCCATGAAGGTCCGCGATCCGTCGATCATTCTTCATGGGCAGCGAATTTCGGCGATTGTTCGTGGCCTTGCGGAACTCATGGGCTGGGAAGACGCTCAACGGGCCGAACTGGAACTGGCGGCTCTGGTGCATGACATCGGCAAGATCGGTGTGCCCGAACACATTCTGAAAAAGCCGGGAAAGCTCAGCAGCGAAGAATACGATTACGTGACGTTGTATCACCACGCGGCCATCTGCATGCTTCAAGCGCTGCATGTTGATCCAAGTCTGGTGACTTTGCTGACGTTGCTGCATAACAACTTTGACGGGGCGGGTGTGGAAGCGAAGGGCAGCGGTGTATCGCAGGAACTCCCGCTGGGGCCGCGTATCCTTGCCGTTGCCGATGCGTACGATTCTCTCAGCTCACCAAAGTCGTATCGGCGTGGCATGACTCACGAAGAAGTCATCGATATTCTCAATGAACAATCAGGAAGTCGGTATGACGGCAACGTGGTTCGCACGCTGAATCGGTGGTATCAGAGTGACGGTGGTGTGCTGTTTGCTTTGGGTGACGACTTCGGCAAGCCGGAAGAACCAATCCGGCTGGAGGATGATGAACGCACGGAGGTTGTGGTTCTGTCACAGATTCTTAACGTGCTGTATCAGTTTCAGACGCTTTACGACGGCTATTTTGTGCTGGACGCGAGCGGCAATTACTGCATCTGGTCAAAAGGGATGGAAGAACTTTCCGGGAAGAGTCTTCGGGACGTTTCCGGTCGGGCATGGCTGCCATCGGATATTCGGCTGGCCCCGATTGTGCAGACGACAGACAAACACCGAGAGCCGTCGGAAGAAATTGTTTCGCAGGTTCTGCGGAACGGGCGGCCTCAGTTTACGAGTCGCCTTTGCGACGTCAGCGAAACCAGTCAGATCAGCGTTGACGTCTATACCCTGCCGATCACGGACGGTCCGAACAAGATTACCGGTCTGGTTCAGTTGTTTCGTTGCAAGGGCGGGGTTCGACGCGAGACACGCGAGTACGTTGAGCTGAAGCTGGCGGCGACTCGCGATGCGCTGACTGGCGTAGCCAACCGAGGTCAGCTGGAAACTCAGTTGCGGCATCTGCTGGACGACTTCCACAATCATGAAGGGACGCGCCCGCTGAGCATGATTTTTCTGGACGTCGACAAGTTTAAGAATGTGAACGATACATATGGTCACAAGGCGGGCGACCAGGTTCTTGTTGACCTGACGCGACTGTTGCAGCACGAAACATATTCTGGTGAGATTATTGCTCGTTACGGCGGCGAAGAATTCGTTGTGCTGTGCCCCGATACCGATTTGAAAGCAGGCATTCGTCGTTCTGAGCGGCTGCGCGATGCCATTGCAAAAAGTTCCGTCGGCGGTATCAGCAGACTGAACATTACATCCTCATTTGGTGTGGCCATTGCCCGTCTGGGCGACAGCGTTCAGACGCTGCTTGAGCGTGCCGACAGTTGCCTCTATCGTGCCAAAGAAACCGGCCGCAATCGTACTTGTTGGGAAGATCAGGACAAGGACAAGCAAGCCGGGCTGGAACAGGAGGTCCTGATCGAAGACGTGGTATCCAAGATCACCTGTGTCGACGATGTTCGGCAGTTTGTCGACGAAATCCGGATGTCGACGTCGCTCGAATTGACGGCCATGAAGCTCAACGCTTTTCTCAGTGCCTGCGATGTGAAGGTGACACACCAGGAACATGGGCATCTGAAGATGCAAATGGGTTCAGTCGGTTTTACTCGTCGCTGGGGCAACGCGCCGGAAAAACAAGCCGTCGAACTCGATGTTAAATTTGAAACGACTCGGGAAACAGACTCCATGACCGGCGAATCAAAGACGAAGCGTCACATTGCCGTGACCATTGTACCGCTCGGCCGAGTGAGCACGGACGCCGTTTTCGAACTCCGTTGTGAGCAGATCATGCGGCAGTTGCGGTCTTATCTGTTGGGTGACTGATCTATTCCGCCCGTTCGTTCTGCGACTCTGATGATTCGCCAAGGCGTCGACTCAACCAGATTTCAAAGTCTCGCTGACGTGACTCTGCTGCCTCGGGAGTTGGGGCAAACCTGAGAGTCATCTCGTCCAGCTGTTGAGAACTGAATCCTCGTGCACGCCACCAGTTGCTGTCAGTGAAATCGGTGTCCTCAAGATGAGTGCCGTAAAAGTTAGCCAGCGCCAGATCTGATGCTTTCAGCACGGCTGCTTCCAGATTGGCTCCGCTCAGGTCGGCACCTGTCAGGTCGGCTTCCGTAAGATCCGCCATGGCCAGAAAAATATCCCCCATTCTTGCCGCCACGAAGTTTGCCTTGCGGGCGTTGGCCTGTTCCAGCGATGCAGACAACAAGTTGGCATTCCGAAAATCTGTTTCCACCAGTGTGGCTTTGAAAAAGGAAGAGTTCCGCAGGTTCGATTGTGACAGATCTGCGTGGCTCAGATCACACAGATCAAATCCAGTTCGGTTCATGGCACCGTCGGACAGGATTGCGTTGGCAAAGTCACAGGAGACGAAGCTGGCCGATTCGAGATTTGTGCCGGATAGGTCCGCATCGGCCAGAGTAAGCTTCTTCAGAATCGCGCTTTTCCATTCTGCGTTTCCGTTCGCCGCCAGGCGCAGAAAGTAATCCGTTCGTGCTTCCGGCGTAATTCCCGGATGGCTAAGTGCCCAGAATGCCTGCTGTTGGCTGTTGTGGGAAATCTGCCGTAGCTGCGATGACAGAAGAAACAGATTCGCTGTTAATACAGTGACTACACTGAAGGCGGCCAGCCAGAGAAACGCACGCATTTTTCCGCCGCGTCCGGGCGATGATGCTGACGCGTCCGGATTGGCGTTCGGGCTGTTAGCCATAATAGTCATTCAACACTGTCGCGAGAAAACAAAGGGCTTGCGAAATCGGATGTCAACTTCGCGTCAGAAACTCATCCAGATTGAGAATAACACGAGTAATGGCAACCCACGCTGCGTTTTCCGCAACGGCAACATCTGTTGCGGCGTGTGGTCCAATTAAGGCCGTTGCTCCCGCTGCATCATTCGAAAAGTGTTCGCGTGAGGATATCAGCAGCTTAAGGATTGTGGCTCTCTCCGCCTGACTCGGCGAGCGTCCGGTGGTGATCTGCATCGCTTCGTTGATTCGTTCTTCATCCGTGTTTGACGAAGCGGATTGCAACAGGCGCACTGCAAATGCCTGAGCGGCTTCGTGAAATACTTCGTTGTGCATTGTCGCCAGAGCCTGCAAAGGATTGTTGGAGCGGTCACGCTGTGCTCTGGTCAGACTACTGTCGGGGCAGTCAAAAGTGCTTAGGTTTGGATCGATCGCCGTACGGCGAAAGAACGTGTACAGCCCGCGCCGGAACTGGTCTTCGCCCGTCGACGCTTTGTACTTGTTGCTGCCGGCATAAGTCTGTTGAATCACGATGGCCGGCAGCGGCGGAAATACACTCTTGCCGCCAACTGTGGTGCACAGAAGTTCGGCCGCCTGCAGACTGATGTCGCGAACAATTTCAGCTTCCACGCGGAACCGGTTCTGCCGTGCGACCAAACGATTGTCAGGATCGATATCAAGCAACTCAGGACGAGTTGCTGACGACTGTTGATACGTCTGTGATGACACAATAAAACGAATCAGTTTTTTTCGACTCCAGCCCGCTTCGTCCATGAACCAGCGGGCCAGATAATCGAGCAGCTCCGGATGAGAGGGCACCGCTCCGCGCGAACCGAATTCCTGGGGTTGGCCAGCCAGTGGCTGACCAAACAGGTGCATCCAGATCTTGTTGACCGTCACTCGAGCCGTCATCGGGTTTTGCGGACTGACCAGCCAGTTGGCCAGGTCCAGCCGTGTCGGAGTCGCATCACCGACGTTGATGCTGCCGAATCCTTCAGGAATGTCGGCGATGACGGTTCCCTGATCAATCATCGGCCTTTGGAAATCGCCGCGCGTGAAAATGTACGTGGGCCGCCGCTGGTCTGACCGTTCGGTCATAAATCGCGTGAAGCCTTTGCTGCTGTCGTAGGACCGCAATTGACTGAGCTTGCCTTGTGTGGTGTCACTATAGTTTTTGTCGGTTACCTGTTTCTTTAACAGGTCAGCAAGTTCCTTCATTTTCTTATCACGTGCACCTCGCAATTTGTCGGCGTCTTGGGGTTCTGTTCCCAGAAAGTCGGCTGCGAAGTCGGTGTTGTTGAAGAACGCATACAGTCGGTAGAAGTCTTTTTGGAGGAACGAATCGTACGGATGGTCATGACACTGACAGCAGCCGACGGACGAACCCATCCACACAGAACCAAGCGTCCCCACACGATCGATCACGCGTTTCGTGCGGTCTTCTTCGGAGTCCACTCCGCCTTCCAGATTAAACTGAGTCTGCAGATGAAACTTGGTGGCGATCAGGTCGTCTTGTGAAGGACTGGGCAATAGATCGCCGGCCAGCTGTTTTCGTGTAAAATCATCAAATGGCATGTCGTCATTGATGGTTTTTATCACCCAGTTGCGAAATCGCCAGGCATCATTCTTGACGGAGTCTTTTTCGTAACCTTCGGAATCGGCGAACCGAGCTTCATCCAGCCAGTGTCGCGCCCAGCGTTCGCCGAAATGTGGCACGGCAAGGTAGCTGTCGATGATGGTCGCCAGAGCGGGCGAATCCACAGGGAAGGGGGTGCGTGAGTTGTTCAGCTGCCGAACCGCGCCGGTATTGGGCAGCAGACCGGTCAGGTCCAGTGACAACCGGCGAATCAGAGTCAACGCATCCGCAGGCGGCGACGGCTTGATGCTGCGTTCATCCAGATTTCTGTGAACAAACCAGTCAACCGGATGTTGCCCCCTGAACAGATTGGCGTTGCGCAACGGTGGTACCGGTTCGTATGCCCAATGCGACGGCCACCTGGCCCCTTCTTCGATCCACTTTTTCAGCACGGACTTTTCGGCCGGACTCAGCCCATCGTGACCTTCAGGCGGCATGCGGGAATCAAGGTCCTTCGAATTGACTCGTCTGAGCAACTCACTGCCGCCAGCATCCCCTGGAACTACGACCACTGTTCCCGAATCTGTTTCCGCCAGCAGAAGTTTGCGGCTGATGACGCTGAAGCCGCCGTTTTTTTTGACGCCTCCATGACACCCGGCACAGTGATCGTTCAGGATCGGCCGAATGTCGCGATCGAATTCCGTTTCGTCGGCCGAAGCATGAGGAGAGCTCACGGCAAACAAGAGACTCACGTGCAGCAGCACAACGGAAATTCGCAACATGTCTGGACAATCTGCGTAAACGAAGGTCTGTCAAACACCGACCATGCTACTTAATTGCGCAACAGACTACAAAGACGTGGCTGACAACTGCAACGCGGACAGAGCGCGCCCCGAGAGACCAGCTACGCCTGAGTTTCTTCGCTCGTCGGGGCCTCGGTCGTTTGTTCCGGCTTGAGCTTGTCCAGAATCCCATTGACGAACGATGACGAATGCTCGGTCCCGAACTCGACGGTTTCGTTCAGCACGACCGCGGCTGGCGTGCCCACCTGTTGCATTTCGAACAGCCCGGCGCGAATCGCATTGCGATCAGTGGGGGCCATGCGTTCGATCCGCCAGTTCTGAGCGACGTTGGTGATCTGCTGATCCAGCTCGTCCTGGCATTCGCGGACACCGGTAATCATTTGCCATGCAAATTCGATCAGTTCTTTGTTCTTCAGATCCTGTTCAACGGTAGCTCGGATTCTGTGCAGATCGGCGTCGGGATTCCGGTCCAGCAGATACAACATCTGCAGAACACACTTGCGGGCATCAGATCGACGGGGCATGGACTAAAGTTTCTTTAACAGATTGATCATCTCGATGGCCGCCAGAGCAGCTTCAACTCCCTTGTTGCCGACTTTGCCGCCGGCACGATCAAGGGCCTGGTCCATCGACTCGCACGTAATCACGCCAAAGGTCACCGGGACTCCGGTATCCCGCGATACACTCATGATCCCGGCGGCAACCTGGCTGTTGATGTATTCGTGGTGTGTGGTGGAACCCTGAATGACGGCTCCCACGCAAATGACGGCGGCGTATTTGCCGCTGGAGGCCAGCTTTTGCGCCGCCAGCGGAATCTCAAACGATCCCGGCACAGAAACGACGTCAATTCTATCTGCGTTTCCGCCATGACGTGAAATTGTCTCGGTCGCGCCGTCAACAAGTCGGGTCGTAATCAGGTCGTTGAAACGAGACACCACGATGGCAATGCTGACATCGGGGCAGACAAGTTCACCTTGAATCTTCGTGGGCATGGTGATTTCTATTCAATTCAAATTCATGCTGATCAGGAATTCTTCGTTAGACTTTGTCCGTTGCATGCGGTTGATCAGAAGTTCCATGGCTTCGACAGGATTCATGTCGTTCAGAGCGCGTCGCAGCACCCAGACCAGTTTCAATTCGTCTTCGGTCATCAGTAACTCTTCGCGACGAGTTCCTGAACGGTTGACATCGATCGCCGGCCAAATCCGTTTTTCGACCATCCGCCGGTCAAGATGAAGTTCTGTGTTACCGGTCCCCTTGAATTCTTCAAAGATGACTTCATCCATGCGGCTGCCGGTGTCGACGAGGGCGGTCGCGATGATGGTCAGGCTGCCACCTTCTTCCACACACCGAGCCGCACCGAAAAAGCGTTTTGGATTCTGCAGAGCGTTCGCGTCAACACCGCCGGAGAGAATCTTGCCCGAATTTGGTATTTCAGTATTCCATGCTCGCGCCAACCGCGTGATGGAATCAAGAAAGATGATCACGTCGTGGCCGTATTCGACCATCCGCTTTGCCTTTTCGATCACCATTTCGGAGACTTGAATGTGTCGTGACGACGGTTCGTCAAACGTGCTGCTGACGACTTCACAATTGTCGCTCTTCAGCTTGCGTTCCATGTCCGTGACTTCTTCCGGACGCTCGTCAATCAGCAGGACGATCACATACGCATCGGGATGATTCTGCCGCACTGCATCTGCCATCTGCTGCAGTAAAATCGTTTTTCCGGCTCGGGGTGGCGAAACAATCAGGCCGCGTTGTCCCAGGCCGATCGGAGCAATCAGGTCGACCACCCGCGTGCTGAAGTGCGGTGCGTTGTCGGCAAGTCGCAACCGCTGTCTTGGATGCAATGGTGTCAGATCGTCAAAGAACACCTTCGCCGTCAGCAGATTCGGATCCTGACCGTTGATGGCTTCGACTCGCAACAGAGCAAAATAACGCTCGTTCTCCTTGGGCGGACGAATCTGTCCGGCGACCGTCGCGCCGGTACGAAGGCCAAAACGGCGAATCTGACTGGGGCTTACGTAAATGTCGTCGGGGCACGGCAGATAATGATAATCGGGACTGCGGAGGAACCCAAAACCGTCGGGCAGAATCTCCAGCGTGCCTTCGCCGAACATCAATCCGCTCATGCGAGTACGTTCTTTCAGGATCTTGAAGATCAGATCCTGCTTCTTCAGTCCGTTGAATTCCGTCAGTTTTTCGCGTTCTGCGATCTCCAGCAGTTCCGTCATTGGCATTCGTTGCAGATCGGCGATATTGAAATCAGCAACTTTGGATGGGGCGAATGAGGTCGAGGCAGAATTCGACCGGTTATCGCTGGCGGCCGACGAATATCCTTTGTCGGGGCGACGGGACTCACTGGTTGTTGGGGGGCTGTCGCCGGAAGGTGTAGAAGTCATGGCCGCAACGAGCCTCCTGGAAAGGCTGAAGAGAAGTGCTGAAGACGGGATTGATGGGGTGCCGGAACGGCAAAGAAATGAACTGAGATGTTGAGCGGG
>LWDU01033764.1_pt1 | contig 22277 bp, 25 predicted proteins | sample 727161 | NCBI WGS metagenome assembly LWDU01 (sample SAMN04566230, study PRJNA314399) | hydrothermal vent metagenome | isolation source: deep sea hydrothermal plume seawater | place: Mexico: Gulf of California, Guaymas Basin | collected 2004-07-11
TTATCAAGTCCAACTGTATGACCAGTTTTTTCTAATATTTCTTCCTTTGTTGCACCTTCTTGAACCATAGGAAGCACTTTTGAAGGATGCTCTCCAAATATTTTATATACATTTTTAATTTCAATTTTTGGCATTAGAAATTCATTTTCTTTTTTGGTTGTGTTCTTTCTTGCATTTTTTCACCATATGACTGTGTAATTCGATCGAATATAATTGCCAGTAAAACAATTGCAATACCTGCTTCAGTAGCCATACCAACATTAAGTTGTTGAAGTCCAAGCAAAACTTCATCACCAATACCTCTAGTTCCAATCATTGAAGCTATTACTACCATTGCTAAAGACATCATAGTGCATTGGTTTATTCCTTGCATAATATTGGGTAAAGCCAAAGGAATTTGAACACCCCAAAGAGTTTGTTTTTTACTAGCACCAAAAGCTTCTGATGCTTCAATTACTTCTTTGTCAACTAGCCTTATACCAAGATCTGTTAATCTAATAAGAGGAGGAACAGCGTAAACAAAAATTGCGATTATTGCTGGCACCGCACCCAACCCAAATAATAAAATGCCTGGAATTAAATAACAAAAACTTGGAATTGTTTGCATCAAGTCAAGTATTGGCAATAATGCATTTCTTACTTTTTTGTTTCTTGCCATAGCAATTCCAACAGGAATTCCAATAACTATACAAAGAAGCATACCAATCACCACTATACATGTTGTCATAATACATTTGTCCCAATATCTCGGGCTTAGAAAACCAAGAAAGAAAGTACAAAAAGCTACCAAAACAGTAGTTTGAGTTTTTCTTCCACTTGCAAAATAAGTAATTGTAATAACTATTGCAATAACGAGAGGCCAAGGCAAATCAACTATAGAATTTTTCATTGTTGTGTATAAACCAAGTAAAAAATTATTTATTCCTTCAAAAAACATTCCATATTTTACAATTAACCAATCAAAACCAGAATTAAGAGGTTGCATTAATGGAAAATCAAGCCACTTAGGCCAGTCATTTAACCAAGAGAAATCTTTAAATATATCTGTGTAATGTTCAGGCTTGTATCTAGGTTTAGCTGATCGGTAGCTAATTATAATAACAGATACAAAAATTACAGAGTAAATAAAATATTTTAAATATGTTTTATATTTTTTCATGTTTTTGCTTAAAAAAAACCAAGAGCCCTGAAAAGGGCTCTTGATGAAATTGTTTATTATTATAAATTAAAGCGAAGCTTTAACCTTTGCAGCAACATCTGCAGGTATCCATTTTGTCCAAGCGCTAGATCCTTGTAAAAAGTCTTTAGCAGTTGCTTCAAGATCACCATCCGCAGTCATATAGAAACCAAGTGCCTTATTAACTTCAGCTGTTGGCACTGAATACTTTTTAATAAAATCAATGATCGGCTTGTTTGCAGGATCATTTGCAAATTTAGTCGTTGCAGATTTTGTTAAAGACATATCTACGTAAGCAGAAGCACATGTTTTCTTATATACATCTGGACCATTTGCTTTAATGTCTTCTACCACTGCCATCATTTTAGTCCAACAAGCATTGTCGTATGCAGGTTCTTTAAGTTGAACTAGATCTACTTTGCCCATCAAACCTGTCGGTGTCCAATAATATGTAAATACTGGTTTTCCTTTTTTAAATCCACCAGCAATCGCAGCATCTAATGCTCCACCAGAACCTGGATCAAAGTTAGTATAGAATTTATCTAAACCATAAACTTTATGCTTTACCATATTGATAGTGTAGCAAGTCCATCCTGAAATACAGCTTGTCATTCTACCTTTTCCAGGAGCTTCTGGATCAGCAAATAGTTTTGCTATCTCAGGCTTCTTCATATCTTCTACAGTTTTTAGATTATATTTATCTGAAGTTGCTTTATCAACATAGAACCCTTGAGTAGAAGAGGGAGTGTTAACTCCAAGTTCAACTATTTGTCCTTTTGTAACTGCTTCTTCGTGCATTTGAACAATATTATCTCTCCAAACTTCAGTGATAATATCTAATTGGCCATCGTAATGAGCAGCCATAATAGGTGTTGTACTTCCTTTTGTTATTTCAACTTCACAACCATATCCATTTTTAAGAATATAACTGACTATAGCTGTATGAACGTTAGCACTGTCCCAGTCGAAATCTCCCAAATGTACTTTACAAGCTGCATTTGCGCTAGTTCCTACTAATGAAAATGTAGATATAAAGAACGCTGAAAGGATTAATCTTTTTAAAAACTTCATATTTTTTCTCCCTTAGGTTAAGTTTTAATGACGGTAGTTAATAATGTATAGATCTAAAATTCAAGCATCCATTTGTTTAATACAACTATCAAGTGCATTGAAAAGTGTTTAAAACTAAATAATCATTAGAAATGTTTAATATTACAAAAATAAAAAAAAATAGAAGTGATTTAAATATAAAATGGAGTGATGGAGAAGAGAGTAATTTTAACTATCTTTGGTTAAGAGACAACTGTCCAACAGCTCATGATAAAAACTCTAATCATAGAATGTTTAATATTCTTAATGTTTCTGAAAATTTAGAGGCAAAGAATTTTAAGATTAATGACGACGGTAAATTAGAAATTGAATGGAGTGAAGGAGATCACACTAGTTATTATGATCCAGAATGGCTTAGAGAAAATTGCTATACATTAAAAAGTAAACAAAAATATATTTCTCCCTATCAGTTATGGGACAATTCATTAGAAAAAAATTTAGATTCAATAAGAGTCGATCACGATGAAATTTTAAATAGTGAAGAGGGCTTGATTAAATGGCTTGAACTTTTACACTACAAGGGAATTGCAATTGTAAAAAATACCCCGGTTGAAAAAGAGTCAGCATTTCATGTTTTAAATAGAATTAGCCATACTAGGCAAACTTTTTTTAAAACGCCTTTTGAAGTTATTAATATTCCAAAACCAAATAATTCTGCTTACACAGCACATGCCTTAAAAAATCATATGGATTTACCTTGGTTTGAAACACCACCGGGCTATCAATTTTTACATTGTTTAATTAATTCTGCAGAAGGAGGAGATTCTTCAGCTGTAGATGGATTTGTAGTTGCTGATTATTTAAGAAAGAATGAAAAGGATATTTTTGAAACTCTAGTAAATATACCTCTCAAATTTAGAGATAAAGACTATACACAAGAATCTATTAGAAGCTTTTATGGTCCTGCAATTTCTTTAACTAAAGATGGTGATTATAACGATATAAGATTTAGCATTGCTACTATGGATGCATTAGACTGTCATCCTGATATTATGAATAAGGTTTATAAAGCCCATCGTAGATTTGGAAAACTTTTACACGATGATAAATTTCAAATTAATTTTAGATTAGAGCCTGGCGATATCTTTTCATTTAATAATAGAAGAGCACTTCATGGAAGAACTGCTTTTGATCCAAATTCTGGGCACAGACATTTACAAGGATATTACATGGATAGAGATGAAATTTTAGGAAGATTAAACTTTTTAAAAAAATAAAATTTATAAATTTTCGAAAATTAAATTATTATTTTTACCATATTTTAAAAAATCTTTCTTGCTTCTGATCGTATAAAAATATTTATCCTTATTAATTTTTTTTATCATTTTATTATTTATAAAAAATTTATCCAAAATTAAATAATTAATATTTTTGTTTTTAGATTTCTTTACAATATTTTTTACACTAGTATTAGGTCCAAAAGATAAACCTACATTTATTATTTTTTTAATTCTTATTAAATCATAAATATTTTTTTCTTTAAAAGATATAAACACACATTTTTTAAATTTATTAGTTTCTTTTATTAGTTTCTTTAGGAGTTTTTTTGAGAACAAAGGTTTTATTTCGATAAATAAATAGTATTTATTTTTAGATAATTTTAACAAATCTTTTAACAAAGGTATTTGGTTTTTTTTATTTTTGCTAATATTTTTTAAATCTTGATAACTTAAATTTTTAATACTTTTTTTTATTTTAAATGATCTATTAAGGGTAAAATCATGAAAACATATGAATTTGTCGTCTTTTGTTGCATGGATATCTGTTTCTATACCATAACCTTTTTTAAAAGATGAATTAAAGGAGGTTAAAATATTTTCTTTAATTTTCTTTTTTACTATGCCTCTATGAATTAAGTGCATGATCTAAACTGTGATATTGATTTACTTCCAACCAGTGATTGTTTTAACCTCAAGGTATTCTTCTAAACCCCAAACTCCACCCTCACGTCCATTGCCTGACTGTCTAAATCCACCAAAAGGAGTTCCTGGATCTGCAGCATTGCCATTTATATATACACAACCTGATCTTAACTTTTTTGCAACTCTATGAGCTTTTTCTTTATCTTCAGTTTGTAAATAATTTCCAAGACCATATTCAGTATTATTAGTAATTTCTATTGCCTCATCTTCTGTTTCAAATGAAATTATAGATAGAACAGGTCCAAAAATTTCTTTTTTTGCTATTTCCATATCATTTGTGACATTTGTGAAAATTGTTGGTTTAATAAAGTAACCTTTATTTAAATTGTTTGGTAACTCAGGTCCTCCTGCAGCTAATGTGGCACCTTCTTTAATTCCACTCTTAATTAGATTAATAATTTTATCATATTGTGTTTTTGAAACTACAGGACCTATATGATCGCCTTTCTTTGAAGCTAAATCTGTGTTTATAAGATTCGCTTCATCCGCAGCTTCTTTAATTGCCCTTTCATAAATAGATTTTTCAACAAGCATTCTTGTAGGTGCATCACATGATTGTCCAGAGTTGCTCATTACATTTCTAATTCCATCTCTAACAGCATTAGGGTAAGAGTCGGCAAAAATAATATTTCCACCTTTTCCTCCCAACTCTAAACAAACTCTTTTAATTGTATCTGCTGCATTTTTTGATATTAATTTTCCTGCTCTTGTTGATCCCGTAAAAGAAACCATATCAATGTCAGGATGACTAGATATTTGTGTTCCAACTCCAACTCCATCTCCGTTTACCAAATTAAAAACTCCAGATGGAAAACCTGCTTCATCTATCATTTCAGCGAACAACATTGCAGAGATAGGAGCTATCTCAGATGGTTTAAGTATCATTGTACACCCCGTTGCTAAAGCAGGAACTACTTTTAGGGCTATTTGGTTGATTGGCCAATTCCATGGAGTAATTAATCCACACACTCCTATTGGTTCATAATTTATGTGGCTATTCGATTTTGAATCAAAATGTTCTTCAAAATTAAAATTTTTTAACCTTAAGATAAAATCTTCCAAGTGAGATTGACCAGAAGCAGTTTGAGCAGAAGATGACCAATCAATAGGTGCACCCATTTCCATTGAAATAGTATTACTCATCTCTCCAAATCTTTTTTTATAGATTTTAAGTAAGTTTTCTAAAAGTAATAATTTTTCTTCTTTTGAAGTTTCTTTCCATTTAACAAAAGCATTTTTAGCTGCTTTTACCGCAACATTAGTATCTTCTATACACCCTAAAGAGATTGTAGCAAAAGGTTCTTCGTTTGAAGGATCAATAACCCCAAAGTCATTGGTTTTTGATGGTTTGACCCATTTTCCATTTATATAAAAGTTTCTTTTGTCTAACATGCTAAATTATAATCATTTGAAATTATATTTCATACCCTTTTTCTTCAGGTTCATTATCCACAAGCTCCGGTGGAAACCCGTCTGCTCTAAAATCTATATTGTTTAAGTCTTCCATTCTTTTTACAATCATTGAAGACCAAGCTCTAGAACCATATTTTTTTTGACCATCCTTAAAAATTTTGACAATTAATGGAGATATTTCTAAAGGTGTGTTTAATTTGTTAGCCAAATCATTAAATAGACCAGTATCTTTTGAAACTAAATCCATTGTAAAATTAATATTATAGGAACCATTTAAGATTACCTGACTTTCTGTTTCATGAACAAATGAATTTCCAGAAGAAACAGCTATGCCTTTATAGGCTTTTGCTAAATCTAAATTATATTTTTTAGCAACTGTCCAAGCTTCCCCAAGTGCAATTAAATGAGCAGAGGCTAAATAGTTTGTAATTATTTTTAAAACAGTAGCCGAACCAAGCTCCCCAGTGTGTAAAATTTTTCTTCCCATTACAGTTAATACGGGTAATATTTTTTCAAAAGTATTTCTTTCACCACCAACAAATATAGCTATATTTCCAGTAGCTGCACGATGACATCCGCCACTTACAGGACCATCAAGAGGAATAGCTTTCTTTTTTTTAACTTTTTTTGCCAATCTTTTTATTTCAGATTCATCAGTTGTGCTCATTTCTAACCAAATTTTATTTTTTGAAAGACCACTAATAATTCCATCGTCTGCCTCCATAACTTCAGCACAAATTTTAGTTGAAGGAAGACAGGTGATTATCAAGTCTACTTGAGTGGCTAATTCTCTAGCAGAATTTGCAACTTTTGCCCCTTTAATTTCAAAATCTTTAGTGAGATTTTTATCTAAGTCTCTTACAGTTAAGTCAAATTTATTTCTTAATAAGCTTCCAGCTAGTTTACCTCCAACATTACCGAGTCCTATAAAACCAATTTTCATTATAATCCTATATTTTATTTTTTTTTTTATTTATGATATGACTTTTATTATTAAATGTATTTATGAAAAAAATTATTAAATATTCTTTATTAGGATTAATTTATCTATTTGTAGTATTTATTTTAGCTATATTTTTTATTACCACAGCTAAGGCAGATCTAATTAAGCCAAATAATAACATAGAACCTTATCAAGTTGTTAAGATTCAATTGAGAAGTTTAAAAGAAAATGACAGCCCTTCTAAGGATAATGGTATCAAGCAAACATGGGAATTTGCTCACCCAAATAATCAAAAAAATACAGGACCACTAGAACATTTTAAGAGCATGATTAAAGGTGATTCCTATGCTATGCTTTTAAACCATTTAGACCATAAGATTATCCAAATTGACTATAGTGACTTAGTGGCTCTATTTGAGGTGACAGTCCTAGATAAAAATAAAACCTACTATAAATTCAACTGGCAAGTTGAAAAGTACACAAAGACGGTATTCTTAATGACTGTTGGTTGACCACAATGGTCTCAGCCCCAATCCCTTTGGGTTCCTCAATTTAAACTAAAAACTAATCGAATTTTGTTTCGTAATTAAATAAAATTTAGTAGTAATCGCATTGATGAAATCTAAAGCTAAAGTTGTTGTTGTTGGTGGTGGAGTAGTAGGAGTTAGTGCTCTTTATCACTTAGTAAAAAAAGGGTGCTCTGATGTTGTTCTTGTCGAAAGAAAAGAATTAACTTCAGGATCAACTTGGCACGCCGCAGGTTTACTACCTTTATTTAATATGAGTTATTCAGTTGGCCAACTTCATAAATATGCTGTCGATCTTTATAAAAGATTAGAGGAAGAGACAGGGCAAAATGTTGGTTTTAGTGTTGTATCAAATATTCGTTTAGCAAGCACCAAAGATAGAATGGATGAGTATCACCAGTACGCAGGTGTTGCTCAAACAATTGGTGTTGATGTAAAGTTTTTAACTCCAGATCAAGTAAAAGAAATTTGGCCTCTATGTCGTACAGATGATTTACTTGGGGCGATCCAACACCCAGAAGATGGATATATTCAGCCTGCTGATTTAACACAAGCAATGGCGACAGGTGCAAGAAATTTAGGTGCAGAAATTTATAGAAATACAGCTGTAGTTGGAATTAAGCAAACCAAAGATGGTTGGATTGTTGAAACTGACAAAGGAACGATAGAATGTGAACACGTAATTTCTTGCTCAGGAAATTTCGCAAGACAAACAGGAAAAATGGTTGGTTTAGATATTCCTGTAATACCAGTTGAGCATCAATATATAGTCACAGAACCTCATCCAGATATTCTAAAAAGAAAAAAAGAAGGTCTGCCTGAAATGGGAGTTTTAAGAGATAGTGATAGCAGATGGTACATGAGAGAAGAAGCTGGTGGTTTAATTTTAGGACCTTATGAAGACGGTGCTCCTGCATGTTATGTTAATGGACCAACTAAAGATTCTGAATATGAATTGTTTCAAGAAGATCTAGATAGACTTGCACCGCACATAGAAGGAGCAATTCATCGTGTACCTGCTTTTGGAGAAGTAGGAGTAAAAAAAGTTTATAATGGTGCAATTTGTTATACACCTGATGGAAATCCAATAGTAGGTCCAGCATGGGGATTAAAAAATTTTTGGATAAATGAAGGGCACAGTTTTGGAATTACAGCTGCAGGTGGAGCCGGATGGCAACTTGCTGAGTGGATAGTTGATGGTGAACCAACAATCGATATGCTTGGTGTTGAACCAAGAAGATTTGGTGACTATGCAACAAAATCATTTTTAATTGAAAAAAACGAAGAAGCATACAACCATGTATTTAAAGTTCATTATCCAGATGAAGAAAGAGGTGCTGCTAGAGAATTAAGAACATCACCTTGTTATGACAGAATGAAAGATCTTGGTGCAGTTTTTGGTCAAAAATTTGGCTGGGAAAGACCAAACTTTTTTGCAATAGATGGAATGGAGCAAAAAGACGATTGGTCTTTTAGAAGATCTAAATGGTTCAAAGCAATAGAAAAAGAATGCAAAAATGTTAAAGAAAATGTTGGTCTTTTAGATATGACTGCTTTTGCTAAATGTAGAATTAAAGGTCCAGGAGCAGAAGAATTTTTAGATTATTTAGTGGCAAATAAACTCCCAAAGAAAATAGGAAGAATTGGTTTGTGTCATGCTCTAAATACAAAGGGAGGTGTACACTCTGAGTTTACAATAATGAGAGAGACTGAAGATAGTTTTTATCTAGTTTCAGCGGGAGCCAATCAAAGATTAGATCATGACTGGATTCATAAATGGAGTATGGGTGTATTGGTGGTTTCAGGACCAAAAGCTCGAGAGTTAATGACAAGAGTTTCAAAAGATGACTTTTCTAAAGAAAATTTTAAATGGTTAAGTGCGAAAAATGTAAATATTGGTAACGCTCCTGTAAATGCAATGAGAGTAAATTTTGTTGGTGAGCTTGGTTGGGAGCTCCATCATCCAATTGAATACCAAAACCACATATTTGATAAGCTAATGGAAGCAGGTAAAGATCTAAAGCTTAAACCTTATGGAATTAGAGCAATGAACAGTTTAAGACTTGAAAAATCTTATAAGCTTGTTGGAACAGAATTATCAATTGAATATTCACCATATGAGTCTGGTTTAGATAGATTTATTCACCCTAATAAAGGTAATTTTATTGGCTTAGAGGCACTTAATAAATGGAGAGAAAAAGGTTTTGATAACCAATTAGTTACTATGGAAATTCACAATGTAGAAGATGCTGATGTTCTAGGAAATAATCCAATTTATGACAATGGAAAAGTTGTAGGAAGAGCTACAGGTGGAGATTTTGGTTTTAGACTAGGGAAATCAATAGCGCTAGGAATGGTAAAACCAAATGTTGCGACAACTGGTCAAAAATTGAAAATTGATATTTTAGGAAAAATGTATGATGCTACAATATTAGATGAGAGTCCTTACGATCCTGAAAACAATTTATTGAGAGCATAATGAAAATATTAGTCGCAGTTAAAAGAGTTATTGATTACAACGTTCAAATAAGAGTTAAAGAAGATGGATCAGGCATTGTTACTGACAATGTTAAGATGTCAACAAATCCACCAGATGATAATGCAATCGAAGAAGCGGTAAGAATTAAAGAATCTGGTAAAGCAACAGAAGTTGTTGCTGTAACAGTAGGTGATGAAAAAGCTCAAGAAACAGTTAGAAAAGCATTAGCTGTTGGAGCCGATAGAGGAATTCATATTAAAGCTGAAGGAATTATTGAACCATTAGCTGTAGCAAAAATTTTACAAAAAATTATTGATAAAGAAAAACCAGAATTAGTATTTACAGGAAAACAAGCAATTGATGATGATTGTAATCAAACAGGACAAATGCTAAGCGCATTGTTAAACTGGTCACAAGCAACATTTGCTTCAAAAATTGAAATTAAAGATAAAAAATTAGAAGTTATAAGAGAAATAGATGAAGGTTTAGAAACTATAGAAGTTAATCTTCCAGCAATAGTGACATGTGATCTAAGATTAAATGAGCCACGTTACGCATCTTTACCAAATATAATGAAAGCAAAAAAGAAACCAATAGAACAAATGAATGCATCAGATCTAGGCATTGACACAACACCAAGAGTTCAACAAATTAAAGTAGAAGAACCACCAGCAAGAAAAGCTGGAATTAAAGTTTCTAGTGTTGCTGAATTAGTTCAAAAACTAAAAAACGAAGCAAAGGTTATATAATGTCAGTATTATTGATAGCAGAGCATAACAATAAAGAAATAAGATCTTTTACACTTAATGCAATTACAGCAGCATCTCAAATTGATAGTGATGTTCATGTTTTATTGATTGGAAACAATTGTTCAGATGTTGCAAAATTATTATCAGAAATATCATTAGTTAAAAAAGTACTACAAGTAGAAGCTGCGCATTATGAAAATTATCTTGCAGAAAATTTTGCACCATTAATTGTAAAAGTTTCTGAAAATTATTCACATATAATTAGTTCAGCTAATACATTTGGTAAAAATTTAATGCCAAGAGTTGCAGCTCTTTTAGACATATCACAAGTAAGTGATGTTATTAAAGTAGTTTCTTCAGATACATTTCTTAGACCAATTTATGCTGGTAATGCGTTTGCAACAGTTAAAAGTACAGATTCAAAAAAATGTGTAACAATTAGACCTACTTCATTTGAGCCTTGTGAAATTTTAGGAGGATCTGCATCTATAGAAAAAATAGAAGCTATTGGAGAATTTACATCTTCTAAATTTATTAAAAGAGAAGAAGTTAAATCAGATAGACCTGAGCTTGGAACTGCAAGAGTTGTAATTTCAGGTGGTAGAGGGATGCAAAGTGGAGATAATTTTAAATTAATTACTGATATAGCTGATAAATTAAACGCAGCAATAGGTGCATCTAGAGCAGCTGTTGATGCTGGATACATAAGTAATGAATATCAAGTTGGTCAAACAGGAAAAGTCGTAGTTCCTGATTTATACATTGCTGTAGGGATTTCTGGTGCAATTCAACATTTAGCTGGAATGAAAGAAAGTAAAATAATTGTTGCAATAAATAAAGATGGTGAAGCACCAATTTTTAGTGTTGCTGATTATGGATTAGAAGCAGATTTATTTGAAGCTCTTCCACAATTCCTAGAAGAATTGAATAAATTAAATACTATACAAAAATAATCAATACTGTAAAAATTTAACGTATGCCTAGAGAAGCAATGGATTATGACGTGGTAATTGTTGGTGGAGGTCCTTCAGGACTATCTACAGCAATTAAACTTAAACAATTAAACTCAGAATTAAATGTTTGTTTATTAGAAAAAGCTTCAGAGATTGGTGCACACATCTTAAGCGGTAATGTTTTTGAAACTAGAGCATTAGATGAGCTATTTCCTAATTGGAAAGAATTAAATGCACCAGTTAAAACTAAGGTTTCAAAAGAAAAATTTTTATTTTTAAGTGAAACTAAATCATTAAGTTGGCCTACTTGGTTATTACCTTCTGTACAACAAAATCATAAAAATTATATTATTAGTCTTGCAAATTTATGTAGATGGTTAGCTGAACAGGCAGAAGCATTAGGTGTCGAAATATTTCCTGGATTTTCTGCAAGTGAAATTTTGTATAATGATGATGGTTCAGTAAAAGGTATAGCGACTCAAGATATGGGTTTAGATAAAGAGGGAAAAAAAAAAGATAGCTTTGAATCTGGAATAGAGTTAATTGGAAAAGTTACAGTTTTCGCAGAAGGCTGTAGAGGACATTTAGGAAAAGAGCTTATAAAAAAATTTAAATTAGATGAAGGCAAAAATCCTCAACAATATGGAATTGGCTTTAAAGAAATTTGGGAAGTTGATGAAAAAAAACATGAAGAAGGAATGGTTATGCATACTGCAGGTTGGCCTTTGGATAAAAATACTTATGGTGGAAGCTTCGTGTACCATGCTGAAAATAAGCAAATTTTTTTAGGTTATGTAATTGGATTAGATTATAAAAATCCTTATTTATCTCCATTTGATGAATTTCAAAGATTTAAAACTCATCCAGCAATTAAAAAGGTAATTGAAGGGGGTAAAAGAATTTCTTATGGTGCTAGAGCTTTAATAGAAGGGGGCTTACAAAGTTTACCAAAAATGTTTATGCCTGGAGCCTTACTTGTTGGTTGTGATGCTGGAACTTTAAATATGCCAAAAATTAAAGGGTCACACACAGCAATGAAAAGTGGAATGATTGCAGCAGAAACTATTTTTGAAAAATTAAAAGATAATAAAGATTTATCAATTTACGAAGATAAATTTAAAAAGAGTTGGGTTTACAAAGAATTACATGCAGCCAGAAATGTTAAACCTAGTTTTAGTTGGGGTTTAATTTTTGGAATAATATTTACAGGAATAGACCAAATATTATTTAGAGGAAGGTTACCTTTTACACTTAAACATAAGTATGCTGATCACGAGACTTTAAAATTAGCAAGTGAAATGCCTAAGATTGATTATCCTAAACCAGATGGGGTTATTACATTTGATAAAACTAGCTCTGTTTACTTAACAGGCACAAATCATGTAGACAATCAACCTGTTCATTTAAAGCTTAAAGATCCTAACTTGCCAATTAATTACACTTTAAAAAAATTTGATGAACCTGCACAAAGGTACTGCCCTGCTGGTGTTTACGAGGTGCAGGTAGAAAATGATATAAATAAGTTTGTGATTAACTCTCAAAATTGTATTCATTGTAAGACTTGTGATATAAAAGAACCATCACAAAATATAGTGTGGGTAACTCCCGAAGGTGGAGGAGGACCTAAATATGGTAACATGTAATTAAAAATATTTATGGAAATTGTAACTAAAATAGCGCCAATAGCTTTAGCTCTTATAATGCTTGGACTTGGAATGAGTTTAAAAATTCAAGACTTTACAAGAGTAGTAAAAAATCCAAAAGATTTTTTAGTTGGTTTTATTTGTCAGATGGTTGTGCTTCCAATTATAGCATTCACTCTTATTAAATTATTAAACACTCCATTAGAGCTTGCTTTAGGAGTAATGATTATTGCAGCAGCACCAGGGGGTGTAACATCAAATGTTCTTACAAAATTTGCAGATGGAGATGTTGCTTTATCAATAACGCTTACAGCAATTATTAGCTTAATTAGTATTATATCTGTTCCCTTTATTATTTTTATTTCAATTGATTTATTAGAAGTTGATTATGTTTCACAAGACATCTCTATGGTTGGAATTGCTTTAAAAATGTTTTTTGTTGTTACAGTTCCAGTAATGATTGGAATGTTAATTAAACATTACGCAACAAATTTTATTAATAATAAAGTTTTAATAATTCAAAGAATATCAATTTTTTTATTTATATTAGTGTTCGTTGCTATCTATATTGAGGAATGGAATAATATTGTTAGCTTTATAAAAAAAGCGGGTTTAATTGCTTTAATATTAAATATAACAATGATGATTATAGGTTTTTATGTTGCTAAATTTTTTGCAACAGGCGTTGCACAACAAAGATGTATTTCATTAGAGTGTGGCTTGCAAAATGGCACCCTAGCAGTATTTGTTTCAACTCAATTACTTGATGAAATAGTTTATATTGTACCTACGGCAGCGTACGCATTGGTGATGATGGTAACTTCTATATTTTTTGTATTTATTATTAAAAAAAACACTTAGAAACTTATTATTAAATTATAATACTGCTAAATTAAAAATCTTAGTTGAAAAATTAGCTAAATTAGTAAGCACAGTGGTTTGTAACGGAATAAGTCTATTCACAGAAGAATCTGTCAGTTTGTAATGCTTTTTATTGTCAATTTTTAAATATTTTTGTTCAACTAATATACGCAATTTTCTAACAACAGTTGCTCTTGGTATACCTGTAATATCAGAAAGTGACATTGCATTGATACCTTGAATTTTTTTACTTAAATGTTCTATTCAATTTAAACACATTTCTATTTTCAGAGTGTATTTTAGCGTTTAAATGTTGATTAACAACACATGTACCATAAATATGAAAAATTTCTAAATCGTTAAAAACTTTTTTATAGCCTAGCAGATGTGAAATTAGTTTTTCTTTATAATTTTTTCCAAATGTGTTGAGCTTAATTGATATTTTAAAATTTTATCCTCTACTAGTATGTTTGAAAATAAAGATAAAAAGCGTGATGTTCTTTTTAAAGACTTCATTGGCGCAGCAGATGGATGTGTCGATCTATCAACTATAATATTTGCTTTATTTCTTTTAATAGTACCCATTTTTTCCAACTCAATAATCTTTCTTCTTGCAGATTCTTTTGGGATATTATTATTTTTTGCTACTTCAATTACATTAAACTTTTTTATTTCAACACTATCTTGTGAATATAATTGATCATAACTTAACTTGACAGAATTTTTTGAGTAAAGGTCTAAGGTTTTTTTAATTAAGTAAATAATAATCAAAAATTTATCATGATCTTTATAAGATGCATAATTAGAATTTATCCAATCCACTTGATGGTTGAGCCATAGTGGACCAATAACAGAATAATTATCTTCTAATACTCTTAATATATCTTTGTAGTTAATTTGTTTGGTTGTTTCTGAAGTGGTTATTACCATTATTTTTTAGAGTAATTTTTAATTTTAACCCAAAATGAACACTATTTAGATAAAAGTCAACCCATAATGGTTGATGCTGTTATTGCTAACTTTTATATGTGATGATTAACTGAATTCTTGATGAGTTCAGAACAAATTAAAATTGATACTTTAGAAATCCCAAAAGAGATCCCAAAAATAATTGATTCAAATATCTCTAGTAAAGTAGATATTAATCAACTTATCTCCAGAGCTAGAGAAAAAGAAAAAAAAGAAAATAAATTAAATTATATTTTTTTAAGTATAGCTGGTTCTATTATTTTAAGCGTAACGCTTATTCTTTCTTTTTAAACATTATAATATGTTCTTTTATTATTTAATATTAAGAGAGATCGATAGCAAATTTTTTTAAAGATTCTATCGAAAGGAGTTTTAAAGTTTTTTCGTGAGTTTTTTTTAAGTATATTGGGCAACCTTTTCCAGCCTTAACAGCTTTTGCATAAGAACTGGCGCAAACACACCAACCATCTCCATCTTTTAGTCCAGGAAAACCAAACTCTGGATGAGGAGTAATTAAATCGTTACCATCTTTTTTGCACCATTCTAAAAACTCAGTCGTAACTTTTGCACATACTGTATGAACACCATAATCATTTACATCTGTATTACAGCACCCATCTCGATACCATCCAGTTAATGGACTATTTGAACATTCTTCTAAGTTTTCACCTAGAACATTTTTTTGTTTATCTTCCATTAAATTTTTGTAGGGTTGGGTTGATTTTTATATACCACCTCAGGATCAAAATTTTTTTCTTTTTCTTCAAATTTCATTTTGATTTTTCTACCATTTTCAATTGGACCAAGAGGAACAGACCTATAAAAACAAGACCTGTAACCAACATGACAGCTAGCACCCTTGCCAATATCAACTGTTAACCACACAGAATCTTGATCATCATCAATTCTTATTTCTAAAACTTTTTGTATAAACCCACTGGTTTTACCTTTATGCCAAATTTGTTTTCTAGATCTACTAAAGTAATGTGCCTCTTTAGTTTCTATCGTTTTTTGGAGAGCCTCAACATTCATATAACCGTGCATCAGAATATCTCTAGTTTTTGAGCACATCGTGATAACTGGAATTAATCCATTATTATCAAATTTAGGAGATAATAAATTCCCTTCTTCTATTTCAGCAATATTTTCTCTCTTTTTAAACATAATAATGTAATTATGTAGCATATTAATAAATATAATAAATATTTTAAAAACAAGGATTTACTGTATAAACTGACTTCATGAAATTAGTAAAAAACACAGATACTAAAACAGTAGAAGCTAATCAAGTTTCAGATAAAGAAGCTGAAGAAGCATTTAAAACAATACTAGCTTGGATAGGTGAAGACCCGAGCAGAGAAGGTCTGTTAGAAACGCCAAAAAGAGTAGTTAAAGCTTTTAAAGAATATTTTAGCGGCTATACGCAAGACGCTGAACAAATTTTAGATAAAACATTTGGTGATGTAGAGGGTTATGATGACATGGTAGTTGAAAAAAATATTTCAGTTGCTAGTCACTGTGAACACCATATGGCACCAATAGTTGGAACAGCTCATGTTGCATATATTCCAAATCAAAGAGTTGTGGGATTAAGTAAGTTAGCAAGAGTAGTTGAAGTTTTTTCAAAAAGATTACAAACACAAGAAAGACTAACCATGCAAGTTGCTCAAGCACTAATGATTTCATTAGATGCAAAAGGGGTTGCGGTTACGATCGATGCTGCACATCAGTGCATGACTATGAGGGGTATCAAAAAAGAAAATGCTACAACAGTTACAAATTATTTTTTAGGTAAATTTAAGGAAGACCTAAGTATTCAAAATAGATATTTAAGATTTATAAGCAAGTAATCGTTCTGGGAGAAAATGCCATGTCAGATAAGTTTAAAGCGTTATTAATAAATCAGGAAGGTGAAAATTTTACCCGAGAAGTTAAATTTATAGATAAAAGTTTTTTAAAACATGGCGATGTTCTTGTTAAAGTAGACTATTCAGATTTAAATTATAAAGATGCACTAATTTTAAACAATGGTGCAAAGCTAGTAAAAGAATTTCCCCATATACCAGGTATTGATTTCTCAGGAACAGTTTTGGAAAGTGATAATTCTAAATTTAAAAAAGATGATGAGGTAATACTTACAGGATGGAGAGTAGGAGAAATTTATTTTGGAGGCTATTCTCAATTAGCAAGAGTAAGTGGAGATTACTTGATTAAAAAACCAAAAAATATTTCATCAAAACAGGCAATGATTCTAGGTACTGCTGGATTAACAGCTTTATTTTGTTCCTTTGCAATCAAAGCAAGAGAAGAAATTTTATTAGGAGAAAAAGTAAAAGACGTTTTAGTCACTGGAGCATCAGGTGGTGTTGGAAGTGTTGCGGTAATGATTTTAAGTAAACTAGGATATGATGTGACTGCAGTTACTGGCAAAGTTGAAAATGAAGGATATTTAAAATCATTAGGAGCTAAAAACATAATCAATAAAACAGATTTAGATAAAGATCCAAGACCGTTAGACAGAGGCTTGTGGGACGGGGTTGTTGATACTGTTGGAGGAAAAATTCTTGCAAATGCACTAGCACAAACTAAAAACAATGGAATTGTTGCTGCATGTGGAAATGCTTCCGATTATAAATTAAATACAACAGTAATGCCTTTTATTATTAGAGGTGTTAAGCTTTGGGGAATTAACTCAGTTACAGCTTCAATAAAAAGAAGAGAGTTTGTTTGGAATGAAGTTAAAAACCTTATTAATTTTGATAAATTAGAACAATCAATTAAAACAATAAGTCTAGAAGAGCTAATAGATATATATCCAAAAATGCTTAAGGGAGAAACTTCAGGTCGATATATCATTGATCTTAATAAGTAAATGGATTGGGATAAATTAAAAATTTTTCATGCAGTTGCTGAAGCGGGAAGCTTCACTAATGCAACAATAAACTTAAACTTAAGTCAATCAGCGATAAGTAGACAGATTCAATCATTAGAACATGATCTTAAAGTTCAACTTTTTGAACGACATGCAAGAGGTTTAACTTTAACTGAACATGGAGAATATGTTTTTAAAACTGCTCATGAAGTTATAAGTAAACTTAAAGAAGTTGAGACCTCACTAGGCGATCAAAAAAGCAAACCTTCAGGAAAATTAACAATTACGACAGTTAGAAGCTTTGGAACTCACTGGTTAACTCCAAGAATTCAAGAATTTATGACTTTAAACCCAGATATAGAAATTGAATTAATTTTTGATGATAAAGAATTAGATCTTAGCACAAGACAAGCAGACATTGGTATTTTTATGAGAAGACCTAAAAAACTTAACTATATTCAAAAAAAATTAGTTGATATTAAATATTTTATATATGGATCTAATAAGTATTTAGAGAAATATGGTATGCCTAAAACAATTAATGACTTAAATAAACATCGATTTATTTCATTTGGTAAAGGTGCACCATCACCAGTTTATAATCCAGATTGGATTCTTAAACTTGGAGTCAATGATGTAAAAAAGAGAAAATCTATTATGAAAGTAAATAGTGTGATGGGGTTGCTATTAGCAGTTGAAAGTGGAGTGGGTCTAGCAGCTCTCCCTGAATACTTGGTTTCAAACTCTAATAATATAATAAAAGTTCTTCCAAACTCAGAAGGACCAATCACAGAAGCCCATTTTGTGTATCCTCAATCTCTTAAAAATACAGCAAGAATAACAGCTTTTAGAAACTTTCTTTTCAGTAAAATTGGTGATTGGAAATCTTAAATAATTGGTTCATCAATAACATATACAGAAACACCTCTAGAATTAATATCAACATCAAATTTTTTATGTAGTGGTGGAAATGCTCTTTGAGAACAATCTAATCTATCACATGTCCTACATGATACACCAATAGGAATTTCTGTTGTTTTGTCACTGACATTAATGTTTTCAGTATATATAAAATCTTTAGCATATTTTGCATCACAACCAAGTCCAATGGATAGAATACTTTTTGAACGACCAAATCTTCCAATACCTTTTTCAACAGTTCTTGCAATACAAACATATTTTTCACCATTTGTCATTTTACTAACTGCTGCTTGAATAACACCTGGTCGAGTAAATGCAGAATAAACATTCCATCTTGGACATGCTCCACCATATCTTGGTATTTCAATTCCTGATAAAGAAAATCTTTTTGGAAAAGGAATTCCAGGTAATTTAGGGTCTTGAAGGCTTGTTACTCTGTGAGCAACTTGCTCAAACGACGTTGCAAAAGTATTTTGTAAAAGCTCTAAATCATATTTCAACTTCTTACATTCCGTATGAAATTGTTTGTATGGCATTAAGATTGCTGCACCACAATAATTTAATAATGCTACTTTAGTTAATTTTTTTGATTCTTCGGAAGGGAATGCAAATTTTAACAAGTAATCATCAATTTCTTTCATAGCTCCTTCTTGTGCTATTTGAGCCGCTGCGTGTAGTTTTTTTGTCTCTAATGAATTATAATCACTTAATAGAAGTATTTTTTTATTTTTGTTATAAATTTTTGAGAAAGGTTTGTCTTCTTCAGGTATAACATCATCAACCGTTATTGAATACTCTGATTTTAAATATTCACACAACGCAATGTATCGAGTTCTATTATTTTTTTGAATTTTTTCAAAAACTTTATTTGCAAATTCTTCAAGTTTTGGAAAATAGTTTTTATTTTCTTGAAGAAAGTCAGAAATGACTTCACCAGGAAATGAGTTTTTTCTATTATCAACTATTTTTCCAGATAATTTTTCTATTTTATTTATTAACTCATGATCCTTTTTTTTTAAAATATCCCCAAGTCGAACAAGTGCCTTGCCAATTTTTGGGTTTGTTCCAACTAAATCTTTAACCTCTGGACCAAGAATATCTAAATCCTCAAATAGTTTATCATCTAGTATTTCAGAAATAGTGTTTTCTAGATTAATGTCTGACTTAGATGTTAAATCTGAAAGCTGAATCTTTAATTTTTCACAAACTTTAAGTAATAAATCACCGTCTATTTTTCTTTTTCCACTTTCAATTAAGTTTAAATAACTTGGCGAAATACCAAGTTCCTCTGAAAGTTTATTGGCTTGTAGTCCTAATTGTCTTCTAAAAGCCTTTATTTTTGGACCTATTTTTAAATTTAATTGACTCATGTTTTCTATTTGTAAATTTTGTCAATTATAATTTACATAAAATTTCTATATTTTACAAGTATTTTAAAGAATTTGATAGATTTTGTAAATTTTGTAAATTATACCATTTACATGGACAGCAAAAACAATAATAAAAACCAAGAAAATCAGTCTCTAGTCACAAAAAAAGAAGATCAGAATCAGTACAACCAGTCTGGTATTTACTTGAGAGACGATCATTGTGATTGGGGTTCAAGTGGAATGAATGAATTTACTAAAGAGTATAGCGAAAATAGTTAATTCTTTTCAAATCTAATTTTCTTAACATAACACAGGATTATAAGAATGAGTTCAGAAGATAAAGTTTCATACAATTTAAAAAGATTCTCAGGAATTAATAGAGATTATACGACTGAAGAAGTTGAGAGATTAAGAGGTTCAATTAAAATTGAATATTCAATGTGTAAACATCAATCTAAAAAGCTATGGAATTTATTAAATTCTGAACAATATATTAATACTTTAGGATCACTATCAGGAAATCATGCAGTTCAACATGCAAAAGCTGGTCTGAAAGCAATATATTTAAGTGGTTGGCAAGTTGCAGCAGATGCTAATAGTGCTGGTGAAATGTATCCAGATCAATCACTATATCCATACGACAGTGCTCCAAAATTAGTTGAGTCAATGAATAATGCATTAATAAGAGCAGACCAAATTCAACATATGGAAATTAAAGATGGAGAAATGAAATCAAAAGATAAAATAGATTACATGTTACCAATTATTGCTGACGGCGAAGCTGGTTTTGGTGGACCGTTAAATGTTTTTGAATTAACAAAAAAATTTATTAAAGCTGGAGCCGCAGGTGTTCACTTCGAAGATCAATTGGCTAGTGAAAAAAAATGTGGTCATATGGGTGGAAAAGTTTTAGTTCCAACGGGTACAATGATTAAGAATTTAAAAGCCGCTAGATTAGCAGCTGATATTGCTGATGTTCCATTGATAGTTTTAGCAAGAACTGATGCAAATGCTGCAAAATTAATTACTAATGATTATGATGAAAATGATAAACCATTTTTAACAGGAAAAAGATCTCCAGAAGGTTTCTTTTATGTTAAACATGGAATCGATCAAGCTATATCAAGAGGGTTGGCTTATGCACCTTACTCTGACTTAATCTGGTGTGAAACAGCAACACCCAACCTTGAAGAAGCAAAAAAATTTGCAGATGCAATTCATGAAAAATTTCCAGGAAAATTATTAGCTTATAATTGTTCACCTTCTTTTAACTGGAAAAAACATTTATCTGATGCTGAAATTTCAACTTTCCAACAAAAAATAAGTGAAATGGGATATAAGTTTCAATTTATTACTCTTGCAGGCTTTCATACACAGAATATTGCAATTTTTGAACTTGCAGAAAAATATAAAACAGAAGGCATGACTGCATATTCTAAAATTCAACAATTAGAATTTTCTCGAGAAAAAGATGGTTACACAAGTGTCAAACATCAAAGAGAAGTTGGAACAACATATTTTGATGCTGTATCAAACACGATAAGTTCAGGTCAAAGCTCAACTACGGCAATGAAAGGCTCGACCGAGTCAGAACAGTTTTAAGAAATTACCTAAATTTCTATTGTTGTAAAAGATCTAGATTAAGAGGTGTTTTGATAAAAAGCTATTTAGATGTATTTGACCCAAAATAAACATCAAAAACGTTTAAAACAAAGGATAATTAAGCCTATTAATGTGAGATGTTTTTGCTAGGGTAATTCCAATATCGAAGATGATTCGATAAATAACAAAAAAAGGGAGCTAATATGAAAATATTACAAGGATTAACAGGAACAATAACAAGCTTAACTAATGTAGTTATTGCTTTACTTGGCTTAGGTATCGTTGTTTCTCTACTTGGTGGAAATGTGCCATTCGTAGGTGGAGTTGCAGAAAATATCATCGGTCTAGTACAAGGTTTGGGTGATGCTGGTATAGTTGGTTTAGTAGCCGCTATTATCATTCTTAACTTATACAAATAAATATAGTTAAAATTAGCATTTCTTACATAGTTTGTTAATTAACAAAATAAAATCCCTAATCTTACAACCAAAGATTAGGGATTTTTTGATAGGATAATTAATAATGAATAGTTGGATTACAAAAATAAAGTCATATTTAAATAAATTCCTTGAACTTGGTGTTCTTTTATTAGGCGTATCTGTAATTGCTGAGATAGTATTTGGACCAAATGTAGCTTTTTTTGGTTCACAGGTTACAAACAACCTAATTAACTTACTTAATAGTTTGGGAGAACAAGGTATTGCCGCACTAATAATTGTTTTTGCAGTAATATTTGTTTACAGAAAATATTTAAAATAGTTATTTA
>LWDU01043213.1_pt1 | contig 22269 bp, 23 predicted proteins | sample 727161 | NCBI WGS metagenome assembly LWDU01 (sample SAMN04566230, study PRJNA314399) | hydrothermal vent metagenome | isolation source: deep sea hydrothermal plume seawater | place: Mexico: Gulf of California, Guaymas Basin | collected 2004-07-11
GACCTTGTTATTTCCACAGAGACTTTTGAGCATTTCAGGAATCCGTCCGAAGAAATCCAACGTATAATCGACCGGGTGATTCCCGGAGGTCTTCTCGCAATCATGACCCGGTTTTACCCGGTTGGAGACCAAGGCCCCCTACTCGACAAATTCGCAAACTGGTATTACAAACGCGACCCGACTCACATTATCTTTTACTGCGCAAAGACCTTCCAATGGCTCGCGGAAAACATAGGATTTAAATTGGTTTTGAACAATAATCATGATTTTGTGGTATTAAGAAACCCTCTGCCGACAGGGGGAATTAGCAAAGACCCATTAAGCTGAGAATAACGTTTGCTCGTCGGATAAAATTATTACAAATTTCCACCGGCGACTACGCTGGAATAACTTTTTTATAGAGAGGTTTTATGTCGGGAGAATATATTTTCACTATGCAGGATCTGACCAAACACTATGGACGGAATGATGTTTTGAAAGGAATCAACCTTTGTTTTTACCACGGCGCAAAGATTGGAATCGTCGGAGAGAATGGATCAGGCAAATCCACGCTTCTAAAAATCATGGCAGGAGAAGACCAAGAGTTTGAAGGACGTGCTGCTCCATTAAAAGGAACGACAATCGGGTTTCTATCGCAGGAACCATCTTTGGACAATGAGCAAACGGTCAGGGAAAATGTTGAGCAGGCTTTTGGAGATATCAAGAAAATGATCGAAGATTTCAACGAAATTAGCGCAAAAATGGCCGAGCCTATGTCTGATGAAGAGATGGAAAAAGCCCTAGAGAAAATGAGTCGGCTTCAAGATCAAATTGACGCAGCAGGAGGATGGGAACTGGACCGACAAGTTGAGGTTGCTATGGATGCTCTCGTTCTTCCCCCCGATGATCAAAAAGCTGGGACTCTTTCTGGAGGCGAAGCTCGACGAGTTGCACTTTGCAAACTTCTCTTACAGAAACCCGACATGATTCTTCTTGATGAACCCACCAATCATCTTGATGCCGAAACCGTGCAATGGCTGGAAAACACACTCTCCAGTTATCCTGGCAATATCATTGTTTCCACTCATGACCGTTATTTTCTCGACAATATTACACAATGGATCCTAGAATTGGAAAGCGGCAAAGGCAAACCGTTTGAAGGCAACTACAGTTCCTGGCTGGAACAAAAGGCGGAGGTTCTCAGAAGAAGAGAGAAAACTGCTTCGACCTTGCAAAAACGTCTGGAAAAGGAATTGCAGTGGCTGAAGGAAACTCCCGGAGCACGACGTAAACACAACAAAGGCAGGATCAACGAATACGAAAAACTATCTACACGAAAGATAGACATGGATGATAACTCGCTTGAAATACAAATTGCTCCCGGACCTCAACTCGGCCAACAAGTTATCGAAGCTGAATCTCTTACCAAAGGCTACCAGGAGGGAGACCCCATCATAAAAGATCTTACATTTTCGGTGCCGCGTGGAGCGGTGGTCGGGTTGATCGGACCTAATGGAGCCGGGAAAACCACCTTGTTTCGTATGATAGCCAAAGAAGAAAACCCTGACTCGGGAAGTCTTAAGCTGGGCTCCACCGTACAACTATCCTATGTTGATCAACATCGCCACGACCTAAACTCCGACAATTCTGTGTTTGAAGAAATCACTGGCGGCACTGAACATATAGAGGTCGCCGGAAAGACAATCAGTTCCAGAGCTTATGTGGGTCGATTCAACTTTAAAGGCACGGATCAACAAAAAAAGGTAGGCGAACTTTCCGGCGGAGAGCGCAACCGGGTCCACCTAGCAAAATTACTCAGAAGAGGTGGCAACGTCTTGCTTCTGGATGAGCCCACCAACGACCTGGACGTAACCACTCTGCGCAATCTAGAAAACGCAATCCTTGATTTTAGCGGGTGTGTTCTAGTCATCAGCCATGATCGATTTTTTTTAGATCGCATTTGTACGCATCTTCTGGTTTTTGAAGGAAACAGCAAAGTAAGGTGGTTCGAGGGAAATTTTGAAGAATATCAGGAAAAAAGAAAACAAGAATTAGGAGGAAAAGAAGAGAACAGACGATCAAAATATAAAAAGCTTACAATTCACTAGGCATAAGGCTAACTAGTACTAGCTTCATTTAGCAGACAACCTATTCTCACGGCTTGATAAACTATGATTAGAGGTTCTTCGTCACTGTGATCCTCAAAAAGCTCTGTCTTGTCATTTTAAATGTAGTGAAGAGTTCAGGGACTCAGGTTTTTCGACTTCTTCAAAGGTCTCTTGACTCGAGGGAGCGAATATATTGTATCAACACCCATATTTTCCAATCCACCAGATCAGAGTATGCAGGCATAGCCGTGCCCCGAATGCCTTTCTTGATGGCAAAGAACATCTGCCCATCCGAAATAGTTCTCATTATTTCAGAGCAGGTAAAGTTTCGCGCAGGAGGATTGGCTTCCAACCCCATATGCCCAACTCCACTCCCCTTTTTTCCATGACAGTGCCGGCACTGAAGGGGAGTAGCCTGAGTTTGATAAAGCAACCTCCCCTTCTCAATTCGCTTTTTCGAAACAGCAAGAGGACTGACCAAATTCAAAAATTCATCAGGAGCTTTTGAGGTCTGCCGCTTTTGCGGACATTGAGATTTTTCCGGTTCATGATCTGCAAAAGCAGGAGACATCCACATCAATGCCACAAAAAAAATCATCCCAGACATCCGATACATGCTCATTTTTATTAGGCTCAAAATTAACCAGGAATTAATGTTGGATAGTATTTAAGAAAGTATATTGCATTGGAGCAAACAGAAAATCAAAAATTTTATACTTCGATGACTGGAAAGGTCAAGGAGAACGTCGTTCCTTTTCCCACCTGAGAGGAGACATCAATCTTTCCGCCGATTTTCACTACCAACTGATGGACAATGTTTAACCCCAAACCGGTCCCCTTGCCCTGCTCCTTGGTAGTAAAAAATGGATCATATATTTTTGACAAGTATTTTTGTGGAATGCCCGGCCCCGCATCTTTAATTATCGCCAAAATGTTTCCATTTGAATATTCTGTTGAGACTCTCAGTTCCCCTTTCCCTTCCATCGCCTGCACAGCATTTGTCAGAAGGTTGATAAAGATCTGCTGAACTTCTTCCGGTTTTGCTTTAATAGGCGGTATGTCGGAAAAATTCTTATCCAGTTTAATATCATTGTTATAGGAAGTAAGAATGGCCATCTGGATAGCCGCATCGATCAATTCGTTGAGGTTCACATCCTGTTCTTCCACGGTCATTGACGAACGCACATAACCCGACATATTTAAAATAATGGAAGCCATATGCTTGGAACGGTCAAAAACTTTGTTGGCATATTTTTGGATTTTTTCCTCGTCCTTTTCCCCTATAATCGCTTCTGTAAAACCCATAATAGAAACCAGTGGATTGTTTAACTCGTGCGCAATGCCTGCAGTAAGGGTGCCGAGGCCAGACAGTTTTTCCACCATTGCCAGTTGGTCATGCAATTCCACATCTTCAGTAACATCTCTTAAAAGGAGTCCAAGTCTCTTACCGCTGTCGTCATGAATGACGATATCAAAAACCTGAAAAGCGAAAACCCTTCCATCCAGTTTGACAGTTTGTTTCAAGCTTTGCAGAGAGGGAGACTCCTTTGGGACAAGAGGGTCCTGAGCGGTATAACATCTTATGGTCTGGTTTCTAAGCTTTCGGGAAGAAACCGAAACCACTTCGTTCCGAAAGTTGTGGAGTTCATCATGTAAAACCTTCCAAGCTGGAGTGGACTCGAGCCTCAAGTCATTTAAGGAATATCCTTGAAGCTCATCGGCAGTTTGTCCGACAACATTTTCAAATGTCTCATTCACATATTCTATTTTCAGATAGGGATCAAAAATAACCACCGCATCGGGAACGCTCCTGAGAATACTATCGGTGTATTTCTTGAGATAAAGAACCTCCTCAGTTTTTTCGAGTACCTGGGTTTCCAAACCTGAAAAAGACTGTTGTAGAAGATTGTTCATCTGATTTACTTCATTGGCAAGCGCCTCAAGTTCGTCCCCGGTTTTAATCTCCAATGGATCCACTCTTTCACCTTTGCCAATACGCTCTGCAGCTTTCTGAAGTTTACGAATAGGTTGGACGATTTTCTTTGCTGCTAGGGAACCCATACCTCCAATCAACAGAATGGAAACCACTCCCGCCATGGAGACCCATAAAAAAAGTTTTTGCATAGGGGCAAATAACTCATCTGAAGCTTGCCACGCAAAGGTGTACCAAGTTTTACTCTGCGAGCGTGCTATCCATTCCCGAGTCTGTTCCAGAGGTGAAAACCCGATAATAGAAAGTTCTTCTCCGCCATGACCATCTCCCATAGTTTGAGCCCAATCCGGATTTTTCCCTGTAACACTCTTAACCAGAACCGGGTCTGGCAACACAAATCCCGTTGGCAATATAGGACAATCGAGCACCATCCCTCTCGAATCGATCATCATGACATGGCCCGTTTCACCAAAAGTAATCGGTTCTAGGTAACCAGAAAAAAACTCCTTCGTGTCAAAAATATGATGTAAAACCCCAATGGTCTTTTCTTTTTCATTCAGAATGGGGAAGGCAAAGTTCATCAGGAACGATTGAGCTTTTTCATTAAACGTAATCGGACCTATATAAACAAAATCTTTTCCTCCTACGATGGTTTTTTCCCAATCGGATTTGTCGGCATGGAGGAATTCAGGAAAGTCATTAACGCTAGCCCTAAGAATCCCAAATGCATCAGTGATGTATAAGGCTCTAGTCGCCAGGACGGACAAGGTTTTTCTTTTCTGAAAATTTTGAAGGACACGACTGGACTCTTCATCCAAAAGGGGCCGAGACGAGCCAAGGGCCAAGGTCTTTGCCGATTCCAGAATAAATTTTTCCTGTGTTATGGGATCAATAGCCAAGAGTGTCTGGTTAAAACTCTCAATGGCAGATCGGATGACAGGGTGAGCGGCATGACGGATATTCCTTGAAATCTCACCCTCAATGAGCAGGTCTATTTTGGTGGAAGTTTCGTAGGCTAAAGCCTTAAAGCTAGCCCCGATCAACTCCTGCAAGGACCTTGTCCCCTGCAGATAGGAAAGGATCATAGCCAACATCAAGGGCAACGCGCCAACCCCAAGCATAGTCCAGATCAGCTTATTTTTTAATCCGGTACGTACGCCCTTTCGTGCTTCCCCTGCGCCATCACTACGAACAGAGGCGTTGTCTTGAGTAATATCCATGGAGTCAACTTCTCATTATTATGGATATCCAGTTCAGACATAATCAAATTTTTGCGGAGCTGCAAGCGCTTCTGCAACTTTTTCTAACAGCTTTACTTTCTCAATAGGTTTAACCATATAATCCATCACACCCTTTTTTAACAACGAAACAGCCAAAGCTGAATCTGGATAACCTGTAACAACAACGATCGGAATAGAAGGAGCATTTCGTTTCAAATATTCAATGGTCTCAATACCATTAACCTTAGGCATCCTGATATCACAAATAATCATTCCAACTTGTAGCAGGTTGGAACCCGACTTCATCAAAGTAACGCCTTCTTCACCATCTGACGCTTCAATCACATTGTAATTTGCCTCTTCCAATTGAAGTCTCAATACCTCTCTAACTTCTGATTCATCATCTATGATTAGGATTTTACCTTTGACGCTGGCTGCTTGGTCTATCAGGGACATATCGACCTCCTACTCAAAAATTAGAAAAGACCGCAATTATTCGTCTTTCAAGAAATATAATTCCAAAAAATGAATCCCGCCATGATTTTCATCTAATTTTTTATAGAATTAAGTCAAACTCCAAACTTCAGACTTGGAAGAACCTCTAAACCCCAGTTTCCAAACAAAAAAACAGCAATGGATGAGTATTCAATATGACACTCTCCTCCGGAAAGAACACGACACCTTTTATTCTTTGTGCCCTTTAAAGGTAAAACGGACGTAAGCGATGACATCAGCCAGGCTTTGCATGGGTAAGGTCAGACCCCAGTCGGGCATATTAGAGGATTTTCCAACACTCTTTCCTCCGAAGTATATGAGGTTGTACAAATAATTAATCGGAAAATCGGAAAGTGGCAGGTCTGCATGAACAGTGGGTTTTGGGTTCAGCCCCTTGGCACCCGGCCCATCCCCCTTACCCTTGAGGCCATGGCACTGAGCACAATATTCTTTATAAACTTTGGCTCCACGTTTAACATCAGCTATTTTGAAAGGCTCTGCTTTCCAGGGTTCATAAAACTTAAAATCCTTCACACCAAGGGTCATGACATAACCGATAAGATGTCTTAATTTACGAGGACTGATGTCAGCCAGATATTCTCCACTATGTGGAGTAAAGTCCTGAGGATTTTCGGCAAACCGGGTCCACCAGTCCAGTGAGTAACGGTTGCCGGCATCAAAAAGATCCACGCTGACCGGCCCTCCTCTTTTCTTTCCATTGTCATCCTTGAGTTGGTGACAACCTAGGCACGAGTATTCACGGAAAATTAATGCTCCTAAACGGGCCTCCATTTCTGTAAAAGTAGACAAATCGATAGAACTTTTCTTTACGCGGGGATCATGGAAAGTTTTTTCCATATAATCGGCAATTACCACGGCTTCTTCCTTCATCAAAATCATATGCTTCCCGGAAAACCGGAGTTTGTCCCAACGATAACCATTGGGGTAAAGATTATCCTCCTGTCCTATCAGCCAGCGGAGCAACCAGGGACGCTGGTATTTCACACCACTCCACATCAAGTCCGGTGCTTTTAAGTCAAATCTAGATTTTGGCTTGCCTTCAAACCGATGGCAGTTTTTGCATTGAGTGTAAATGATTTTTTCTGCAAACCCATCACCCCCAGCCCATAACCCTGAAGGTATTAACAGAAAAACAAGGGCTAAAACCACAAAAAAACCAACCAATATCCGCCGCATAAATTTTCTCCCATCAAACAATTACAATCCTTAAGCTGCAAGGAAACTTTTTATATATAAAATTAACTGCCAAATTTCTTCTGGTTTCAGAGTAGGCTTATGAGCCGGCATGGCTGTACCACGTGATCCGTTCCGAATAATCCAGAATAACTGGCCGGGAGGAAGATCCTTCATCACTTCAGAGCAGGTAAAGTTTCTGGGAGGTGGGGCCATCCTTCTTGCCAGACTTCCATTTCCGTTCCCCCTCGCACCATGGCACAACTTGCAGGCAGTCGGTTTTGCATCCTGGTTAAACAGTCGCTTTCCTTTCGCAAGGTTTTCAGATGTAGCTAGAATGGGAATTTTCTTTTTGAGATATCGGCTTGGAGCTTTTCGGGTTTTACGACTTTGTGGACAGATACCAGAAACCTGCTGAATCTGAAAAGAAAAAGGTGCGGTCGGCTCCGCCACAACCTCTCTCACCTCACCAACAAAAAATAAAACAATGATCAAAACCAGAATCATCGCTTTACCTACGCCTAGCTTGGGTAAACTTCCGCAAGTAATGAACAATTTGCCAGATTTCCCGATCCTTGAGACTCTTATATGCGGGCATACCCGTTCCAGGTGAACCATTGCGAATTATCCAGAACAACTGTCCATCGGAGATTTCTTTCATCGTTTCCTTGCAGTTGAAATTGCGCGGCGAAGGATTCAATCCCTGAGCCATAATGCCCAGCCCATTTCCATTCACACCATGACAGATTTTGCAGGCCACAGGTTGCACGTCTACCTGAAATAATGTTTCCCCAGAATAAAGGACTTCCGGGCTCGCGTCTAAAGGGTTGGGTTGGTTACGGATATCATCAGGAGCCCGAGCTGTAACTCGCATCTGCGGACAAAACCCATCACCTGCAAAACCTTGTCCATGATGTCCTTTTTGACTTCGCAGATGGTGCCGCCACCCACGTCCCAAAGGTGGTCCTGCCCATGCTTCGGCAATCATTCCAAACAAAAAAACTCCAAGGAACAATCCCACCAGACTTGTTATATTTCTACTGAAGACCTGATTCATAAGTTTATACCTTTAAAAAACTCACCTGGGTCAATTGCCAGAAGAAAACGTACGTATAAAATGGATCACACTCCAACCCTCTTCCACATCTATGATATTGCCTACACGGATTGGCATTTCTGTTCCAGGACTTCCATTTCTCAACACCCACATGATCTCACCATCGGTCCGGATATCCTGCCATTTCGGGTCGGTAAAGTCTCTTGGTGAATGACCCGGACGTATTACACCCTTACCGTTTTCACCGTGGCAGGAGACACACATGCCTTTTTCAAAAAATATTTTTCTCCCGATCTCTATCCTTTCAGGAGTCGCGGGATAAGGATTATCTATATCCTGAAGCTCATCTAAAAGCTCAGAAGGGACCCGAGGCTCATAGATATCCAAGTGAAATGCACCTGCAACTTTACTCAAACCTAGCAGAAGAACACATCCCGCTAATAATGTGAAATAGATAGATCGCATGGTCGATCCATTATTAGCAAAAATTGGGTTAGTATGCCACTCCCATACTTCACTCCATCTACAACAAAAAGAAGTCTCTCCTCTCAACACAAGCTGTTTAGGTCCCTATTTTACAGAGGAAAGAATATTGGCAGATTCTTTAACTATTAAAGAAGAATATCCATTTTGAACTCCAATAAAATAGGATGAGAAAAGACACTCTATTCGATATTAGTAGTGACATAAATGTATTGCGGCCCAGACTGTGGTATCCCATCAATAGTCTTCATCGCTAAAAAGTGTGTTCCGGATTACTTCACTTCGTTCACGATGAAAAAATAAACACCTGAAGATAAATCCCAACTAGTTCTTGCGCCCGGCACGAATACCTTTAAAGGAGGAACCTGTCGGGTCCTTCAGCCAAGCCAACACTTCGTTATCCAATAAAAGTTATTGCTGATTGGTCCCGCGTCTAGCGGCGGACCAGCCTTAGGAAAGCATCTGTGCCGGCTATTTTATCCTGATAGGCTTGGCCACCTTCATCTTTGAAAGAAACCGCTATTGCTTTACCGCGCTTTTCCTTGCTGGTCCATGTGCTCCAACCTGCGCCTTTGGGAAATATTGTGTCGATAAAAATTTTATCGCCATCTTTATCAACATTACGTTTTCTCCTGTCATACAAAGTGGCGGCCTCTTCGGGAGTCGGCAGGCGCCAGTCCTGGTAATCGGCAAAATCTTTATTGTTCATACGCTGGGCAAACTCATTGGCTTCAAACCAGTTGACCCATTTGGTTTTCATTTGCCAGTAGTCCTTGGTCATCCAGAGCAAACCTGTTTTTCTATCTAGGGTGGTACTATCTGCAAAATTAGCAAAACGTTTATCCGCAGATTCAGCAATCGGCTCTTTCTCCGCCCAAACATTTGCAGAAAAGAGCAGAATAAGAAAACAAATTCCAACTGCTACTTTTGTGGTAATTCGTAATGACATATTTCCACTCCATAATCAGGAAATTTAGTGATCTGTAATTCTACATTCTCGCTAAACTCAAGTAAACGGGGAAATCTCCTTGAACCGGTTTTCGGCTTCCGGTAGACTAGGTAAAGAATTCACTATAGGTTCCCTAATGAATAAATTTTGCGCTCGTACACTCGTTGTCCTTTCCACCGTATTATTCCTTTTAGTTTTCGGTGGGTCGGTATCTGCCCATCCGAAGGATAAAAACCGGTGGGACAAGAAATATGATACCGAAGTTTATTTATTTGGCGAAAAACCTATTCCTTTTCTAGTGGAAAATGTTCACATTCTGCCGAAGGGCAAGGTTCTGGATATCGCCATGGGTGAAGGTAGAAATGGGGTTTATCTTGCCACGCAGGGATTCGATGTTATTGGCTTAGACATTTCTCAACAAGGACTAAATAAAGCTCATAAACTGGCGGAAAAAAATAACGTCAATATTGAAACCCATGTGGTCGATCTCGAAAGTTTCACACTGGAACCCAACACCTATAATGTGATCCTTTGCACCTATTATATGCAGAGGAATCTTTTCAAACAATTTCAGTCTGCACTGAAACCCGGCGGCATGATCGTGGTCGAAACCTATAATATCGACTATCTGCAATACGCACGGTTCAGCCGAGAATGGGCGCTCGACACCAACGAGCTTCTTGTTATTTTCAAGGACATGCGAGTCATCCGCTATCAGGATTATGACGACGGCAAAGAGGCCTATTCCAGTATCATCGCTCAAAAATCAATTCATTAGTGAATTCAGTCGAGCGACTTTTTATTGCCCTGACGAACCTATTCCCCGTATGGGTGCTAGCCGGTGCTGGACTTGCCCTATGGAAACCAGAAACCGCCACTTGGTTTCAACCGCATTGGATCCCCTATTTCCTCTGTCTCATAATGCTGAGTATGGGGCTGACCCTAAGCTTTAAAGATTTTTCCCGCGTCCTCAAAATGCCTAAATTCGTTTTGCTTGGCGTTGGTTTACAGTACACCATCATGCCAGGGTTGGGCTACGCGCTGGCTCTCACTTTTAACCTGCCCATCGATTTTGTCATTGGAGTCGTTCTGGTAGCCTGCTGTCCCGGAGGCACAGCTTCCAATGTAGTTTGTTTCATAGCCAGAACCCACGTCGCGCTTTCTGTTAGCCTGACTACCTGCTCCACTCTATTGGCTGTCCTTCTAACCCCTTTTCTAACCACTTGGTGGGTGGAATCCATCTCTCTGGAATTAACAGGCTTGAGGGTCGATGTCGATACTCTGGGGCTTTTACTTAAAACCTTGCAGGTGGTCATCCTTCCTGTATTAATCGGAATTTTTCTGAACCATTATTGCCATCATGCTGTAAAAAAAGTGGAAGCCTATAGCCCCTTCATCGCCGTGCTTTCTATCGTGTTCATTGTGGATTTTATTCTGGCTGTAAAAAAATCCGCCATTATGGAAATCGGTCCCTCATTAATCGTTGCCGTACTTTTGCTTCATCTGATGGGGTTTATACTAGGGTATCTATTGTCCCGGCTTTCCAAGTTTACCGAGTTAGACTCACAAACCGTATCAATCGAGGTAGGAATGCAAAACTCTGGATTAGCCACCGAACTAGCCAGGAGCAATTTCCCAGATTTCAGCTTGGCAACTGTGCCTGGAGCTATATCAGCCCTCACCCATTGCATCCTAGGTAGCATCTTCGCAGGCCTTTGCCGGTTGCGAAATGCATCAGCAAGAAAATAATCAAAAGGACGGTTAACCATCACCCAAGATTTTGGTGACATTAAGGGTTTCTGATTTCAATTGGGAAAGGTCTTTCGGTTCTAGGGGAATAGACTAATCCACCCCAGGCAGGTTGTGGTCCAGGGTAGGCAGAGTTGCTCCAGCGGGACGAACATCCCCATGAATGCAGACAAGGGCAATAATAGTACCCGTTTTGTGAGCCCAAGTCTTTTTAACATTTTCTCACACGTTCTGGACGGCTTATTATACACTGGGCTTCGCATTTATTTTATATCCTTGAAAGGAGAAACCCCTTGCAATACAAAGTATTTATTGCTGTAGAGTTTATAGATTTGGGAGAAGAGGGCCACAAGGAGATTTTAGAGCGGCTGGAAGAACACGGGTTGGAAAAAATCCCCACAGTAAGTTCTGCATGGGAATATGCCTGCGAAGCAAATGATGAAACGGATGCCAAAGATAAGGCTATTCAAGAGCTTGTCAATGTGGCCCGAACCCATCCCTGCGAGATGAAAATTGTGGTTCAGGCTGGGACATCCCAGATACTTAGACGGAAAAAAAAGTTCAATCCGTGAATATTGACGATCTTTTCTAAACCTCAAGATGGTATGATATATACTAACCTAAGCAAAATTATCAATTTCGAAAACCCTTCAGGATTAGGGTCTTACAATAGCTTGAGGATCTAAACAGGACCGTTTCTATCCCTCAGAGAGATAACCGATGAATATAATTTTAAACAGCTACTGCAATCTAACTTGCAATTACTGTTTTGCAGATGAGTACATGGAAGAAACGGTGAAGACGCCAGGAAAATCCATGGAATATGACTATTTCATTAACGAGTTCCTGCCAAAAATAAAAAATGCGCCCATCATCAATTTCATGGGAGGGGAACCCACCCTGCATCCCCAGTTCAATGATATTTTTCAAAACACCTATGACAAAATCCTTCCATTCTCTCACCTCAGTGTTTTCACTAATGGATTGATGCCGGAAAAGGTATTAGATCTGTTGCTGAAGATAGCCAGTCCAAGTGGAGCAGTCAGTAAGCAAATCACCTTTGCAATTTTATTGAACTGGCAAACCCGGGAAAACATTTCAGAGAAAAACCATGAACGGTGCAAGGAAGTCGCCGTACGCATGTTACGAGTCAACGGTTACAGTGTCACATTCAGCATCAACCTTTATTCCAAGGATCAGGAACTCGAAAAACAGTGCGAAGAAATTAACGCCATTTACCAGAAAGCCGGACTGCCCCGTGACAAACAATTTAAAATCCGGGTCAGTCCTGCGTTTCCCATTATCGGTGGGGAAGCCAACACCTATCTGCCTATTAGAGACTTCCCAAAGGTTGGCAAACAAATGTTGAAAATTATGGAGCGGTTTCCACAATTATGTTTTCGATTTGACTGCTCCTTGCCTCCCTGTTTTCTCGACGATATCAGCGAAGACCAGCTTTCATTAACGGACCGTATCTATTATCACGGCAACAAGCAGGTTCCGCCAATGGAAGAGTGGAATCGCAATGAGTTCTACTTCGGATGTGCAGACGGTAGCCCCATGGATATTGACTCTAAAGGCGACTGCTTCAACTGTTTTCCTTTTCACAATCTGACGCTGGGAAATGTATCGGATTTTAAAGAGGTGAATTCTATTGCTATGGCCCAAATGGGGGCTAAGTTTCTGACCACGGTGTTTGAGAAAACCAAGGCAAAAGAACCATGCCGGTCCTGCCCGCATTACATGGTCCGGTGCTCAAGCGGTTGCTTTGCTTATAATTTTGTCGGAGATGAAGCAGAGACTGAGAGCCTCCATTAGCATGGACAATAGCTCTTTGATCGCCAGATAAAAGCTATTGTTAGTTATAACCCTCCAGGGCATGCGTGGTATCCCTACCCATAAATTCATGCCCCGTACGGGTAAAAGCTTAGGATTGGGATTCACAGCCCCCGCTTAGCGGCATAGCTAAAGAATCCGATCCAGCTTGACTTCCTGGCAAACCATACCTAAATGAAACCCTTCGTAAGTCTCAACGGGACCAAATAATAGTCCTTTATGTATGGTCATTTTGGTAAGCCCTTCCCGAATAAATTCATCCAACTCGTCATTTTTTAATGTTATAAAACCGCCGCGCGGTTGCCTGGGGTCACTCCTATTCCAGCCCACTTCCAGCCAGCCCAGATTGCCGCCATCCTCTTTGGAAGCGGAACAAATGCTGTACTTTTCAGCCAAGCTCATCAACATTTTTATTCGCCCCGTTCCCGAAGAAATGCTGTCTATCGTCTCCTTAAGTAAATCTGCCACTTCCTTTTTTTCGACCAGAATTTGCCGAACTTGAATTTGATGCGTTGCTTGGGAGGTTGTCGTTTTCTTGTCTTTGGTAAAGTATATCAATATATAGGATTTGCTTTGCAATTTCCACCTACTAACATACCTTGACAAATGGCCCACTCCCGTTGGAGGGCACTAGGCATTAGCTCTTTCAGTCGAGATTACTCTTTGCTCGCCAGATAAAGCTATTGCTCACTGGTCCCACGCCTAGTGGTCGCGCCTAGTGGGTTGTGCCGACCTTTAATTTCGAGTATGCTGCAGAGCGGATGAACGATATTACCCCTAAACTTATTCTGGCATCACAATCTCCCCGTCGATTGGAACTGCTGCGACAGATTACCGACCAATTTGAGGTTGTCCCCAGTTCAGTGGAAGAAAAACTGGACCCTGGATTACGTCCGGAAGAAAATGCTAAGTTATTAGCTCGTGCGAAGGCAGAGAGTGTCGCTAAAAATTACCCTGACAGTTGGGTGATCGGTGCCGATACCCTCGTAGCTCTACATCAAGAGATATTAGAAAAACCTGTGGATGCTCCTGATGCACTAAGGATGCTCAGTCGGTTGAGTGGCAAAGAACATCGCGTCATGACCGGCATTTGTGTTGTCAGTCCGGGAAAAACACTCGACAAGTCCGTAACATCAAAAGTTCGCTTCAAATCCTTAACCGCTGAAGAGATATCAAATTATGTCCTAACCGGTGAACCCATGGATAAGGCCGGTGCCTACGCCATTCAAGGCAAAGGCAGTTTTATGGTGCGTGATTTTTCCGGCTCAAAATCCAATATCATTGGTCTCCCTATCGATGAATTGAAAATCCTTCTGATAAAAACCGGCTTTCCGCTACCCATTGAAAGCAAATAACAAACTCTTTTTCTTCCTGTACTGACGTCATTCTCCTTAACAAGGTAAGGACCAACGAAAAGGCCTTGACTTTTCAATAGGATTGAGCATTTCAAACCGCACAGTTTTATAGAATTTACTTGCAGATTAATGCTCTTTGTAATTTAATTTATAGGCAAGTTCTAATTAATGGGAAATGAAGCATGCACTCATCGCAAAATAATATGCATATCCATGGCAAATGCTCAAAATGCCAAGGACCGATTTTTCTAAACAACAGTATGGATTGGTATGGTAATACCATATTTAGCCTCAATTGCTGGAATGGGCATTACGAGTGGATCAATATAGAGAATATTGAGGCTTCCGAAAGCCTCGCGCCAGAAACCAAACGCGATTTGGTCACTCACATTGGTTTTTTTGATTTGTCATGACCACCCAGTGCGCCAAACCTTATTTTATTTATTCTTGCCTTTTTCTTTTCGCAATCATTATTTCACACTCTCCCGTACAGGCTCAGCCTGAATCTCCTCCGGGGATGATTTATATTCCCAAAGGATATTTCCAAATGGGATCCTCTTCAGGAAAACCAGATGAAAAACCCATGCATTTCGTTTTCACCTCTAGCTATTTCATCGATAAATATGAAGTGAGTAACAAGGACTACGAATTGTTCATGCAAGCCACAGGACATCAGGCTCCAAAATTCTGGGAAGATTCTCAGTTTAATGAACCTGATCAACCTGTTGTAGGAGTGAACTGGCACGATGCCATGGCATACGCTAAATGGAAAGGGCGAAGGCTGCCGACTGAAGCGGAATGGGAAAAGGCTGCACGTGGAAACGATGGTCGTCTATGGCCTTGGGGAAGAAAGTTTGATAAAGGACTCAATTTCTTCTTTGTCAATATTTTCGGAGAAAATGATAACTACCCATACACAGCACCAGTGGACTATTACCACTCTGGTATCAGCCCTTTTGGGTTATACAACACCGCTGGGAATGTTTGGGAATGGTGCCGGGACTGGTATGACAAAAACTATTATAGCTCCAGCCCTGAAATCAATCCGGAAGGTCCTCAAGGACCGCTCAAGATGAAAGTGCTCAGAGGGGGCTCATGGGTCAACAGTGTTGAAGGTATAAAAGTTATCAAACGGGCCCGCAACTTCCCTCATATAAAAAACGAGATTTACGGATTCCGCACCGCGCAATCCTCCCCGTGAGCCAGGTCGCCGACAAACGCGCAATTTTCTCCTGGTGCCTTTACGATTTCGCCAACACCATTTTTTCGATGAACGTGATTTCGCTATATTTCGCCTTGTGGGTGACGGTGGATCATAATGGTCAGGATATTTTATATAGCACCGCCCTTTCCCTTTCCATGCTAGCGGTGGCCATAAGTGTTCCTGTTTTCGGGGCCCTTTCAGACACCACCGGAAAACGCAGAGCTCCACTGATTGGGCTCACCCTCCTGTGCATTTTCTCAACAGGATTGATCGGCACCACCAACCACCTGTGGACAGGCCTGATTTTGTTCATGGTGGCCAATTACGGTTACCAATCGGCATTGGTTTTTTATAATGGCATGCTCCCCTCCATTTCACGCGGTAGCCATATCGGTCTGGTTTCAGGATATGGCGTAGCCCTAGGCTATTTGGGTTCTATCCTTGGCATGGTGCTGGTGAAACCATTTGTCGAGTCAGCCGGGCGTTCTTCAGCCTTTCTTCCAACCGCGGGTTTGCTGTTGTTCTTTTCTCTTCCCTGCTTCCTGTTTGTTAAGGATCAAAAAACCCGGACCGCCCCGCTCTTTCGAATTAAAGAAGCATTCAGCACTCTCAAGAAAACTTTTCTTCACGCCAAACAATACCAATCTCTGTTTCGTTTTATTTTGATTCATTTTTTGGTGCTCGATGCGGTCAACACAATTATCGCTTTCATGTCGGTCTATGCCAGTAAAGTGATCGGATTCGATGGCAGCCAAATCATGACATTTCTGATTTCTTCCACAGTCGGAGCAATGGCCGGATCTTTGATCATCGGCATTTTGGTCAAGCGTAAGGGGGTCATCTGGTCTTACTGGCTGGTGCTGGGGCTCTGGGTCGTCGCTCTTTCGTTGACCGCTATCAGTCAAAGCGAAACTCTATTTTGGCTGGTAGGCCCCATTGCAGGAGTTGGGATGGGAGGGGTTTGGGTAGTCAGCCGAACAATCATCATAGAATTATCCCCACCAGAAAAGGTCGGAGAGTTTTTCGGGTTATATGGGTTCGCCGGCAAGGCGGCATCGATTTTTGGTCCCATGCTATGGGGAGTCGTGGTCTGGGCCCTCGATTCAACCGGAACTTTCAAGTATCGGGTCGCCGTAACAGTTCTGCTTGGCACAGTAATTGTGGCCTCCTTTTTGTTTCGTGGCTTGACCAGAAAAATATCCGAGAATCCCAATATCAATAAATCGGTTGACATCAAGATGGTGAATGATTAATTTTAATAACAGACATAAAAAGTTTAATGCACTGCACAGAAAGGGTTATCCCAATGGCACGAATTGTTTCCTTGATATCACTTTTAATCCTATTTGGAACCGGACTCCTAATTTCCACTATGCCCATAGAAGTTTGGGCCCATACAGGTCATAAACACGATGAATTGAAAATCAAACTTCCACAAGTGGTAGCCCAGGTCAATGGTGTGGATATCAGCCGGGATATTATCACCCGCGAATTAAAAAAAGCAGTGAAACAATATAAGAAACGCGGCATGCCCCTCAATGCAGATCAGGAAAAGTCTGCTGCAAAAAAACTGATTGAAGATGAAATTGGGCGAACCTTGCTGGTCTTGAAAGCCAAAGACTCAGGAATCACAATAACAAAGGATATGCTGGATAGACGTATCAAGGAAGTGCAAGCCAAGTTCAGATCGGAGGCTGTTTTCGCTCATCGCCTTGCCGACCGAGGTATGACCGTGGATCAATATAGAACCGAATTAGAAACGGATTCTTATATCGACCTCATTATTAAAAAAAATATCGAACCTAAAATCCAAATCCCCGAAAACGATATCCGAAATTATTATGAAAAAAATAAAAATAGATTCACCAGCCAGGAAAAAATCAGAGCCAGTATCATCCTATTGAAGTTCAATCCCTCAGAAGGAAAAGCAGGAGAACAGAGAACCCTCAAAAAATTTGAGTCTATTCTTGATCAAGCTCGCAACGGTACTGATTTTTCCGCATTAGCCAAGAAGTTTTCTCAGGACAGCTTGGCTTCTATGGGAGGAGATTTGGGATTCTTCACCCGCAAGCAAATGCTTCCGGCTTTCAGCGATAGGGCTTATAAAATGAAAGTAGGAGAGGTCAGTGATATTTTCCGAACCGGACACGGATTCCATATAATTAAAGTCATGGACAAAAGATCAGCGGGGATCAATCCTTTTGAGGCCGAAAAAGAAAAGATCAAAACTTATCTCAGCCAAAATAAAGTTTCAAAAGCCACCCGCGACTACATTGAGGTCCTGAAAAAGCAGGCAAAAATCAAAACCTACTTCTAGCGGCGAGCCGCCCGCTGGCAAGGGCTCAATGCTTATCCATGTCATTGAGCCTTTTAATGTGGTGTGCTGCTCATATTTCCTTGCCCGTATGAGACGGGTGGCAACCACTGGAAAAATGATCGCCCCCTAACCAAAAAAAAGGGGATGAGGGGATTGGTCTTTAAAAATTATTTCTTTTTTGATTTCCTGCTGTCAAGCTGACTGACTTTGCGTTTAACAGTTTTTTGCTTGTCCTTATCGAAATCGACCTTTAGATAAACCGTGCTGGAGAACACTTTACTCACGGTACCTTCTTTTTTCCTCCCAGCAAAATCAAATTTGACCTTGTCTCCCACTTTCATAGCTTCACCTCTCCCTAAAAATCAAAACCTGCTCATAATATCGTAACTACAATTAAAACAATCTGTATGATTTTGAAAAGTTGAGATTAGAGGAAAACAATCAACGAGTCAATTTTTTCTCACCCCTTGGTAGGGGAGACGGATAGCAATGGTTCTTTCTACTCAATTTTCTTCCTGCTCGCTAACACAAGACATTGCTCGTTGGCCCCACGCCGAGTGAATGATACAATTATTTATTTTCAGAGACTCACCAGTGAACAACCACGTTCAATCTACTTTCGAAACGTTTTCTCCCTCTTCCCCACCTGTGAAGCAATTTGCTGAAGTAGTCTTCAATCTCCCGTTAAAAGAGCCCTTTACCTATAAAATTCCGCCCAAATTTTTGGGGAAGGTTCAGGTGGGAATGCGCGTTCTTGTCCCTTTTGGACACCGCCGAATTACTGGCTATGTGGTGAACCTTACCGCCATATTTGACAAAGCAATTAAATTAAAATCTATCAGCGACCTCCCGGATACGGAACCTGTCGTGAGCGAAGAGATTCTATCTCTTACCCGGTGGATGGGAGAATATTACCAGTCCTCTTGGGGCGAAGCCATTCGTGCCGCCCTCCCCGCTGGACTCGATGATGAAAACCGGGAGGAGTTCGCTATTTCAGAAACAGGAACCAAAGAGTTATTAAATGGTACTCTTTCTAAATCTGCAAATCATCTTTTAAACTTTATCAGCAAACGACCCAATGCCACCTTGAAGCAGTGCCAAAAGGAACTGGATAAAAAATTTAGCGCATACGCCCTCGCACGCCTGATAAAAGATAAATTTTTAAACACCTCGCACACAACCCGGAAAAGCAAAATCGGTTACCAGTTTTTTAAATCGGTTCGTCCTGCGAACCCGATTCCGAAGGAAGAGGAAATAGAACATCTGCTCAAACGCTGTCCAAAACAAAAATTAGTATTCGATCTTCTGAAACAAAAAGAAATTAGTTTATCGGAACTGGAATCCCGTATTCCTGGAAGCAAATCCGCACTACGTGGTCTAAAGGAAAAAAATCTAATTGAAGTTTTTACCGAGAAAAAAGAGCGAGAAGCTTTCGTCCCTGAGGGAACGATGGATCAGGCCTTTGGTCCGGCCCTGACCCTCACTCCGAACCAGGAAAAAGTCTTCAAGGAACTCACCTCGACCATTGATACAGGCCGGTTTCAAACTTTTCTACTACATGGTGTGACAGGAAGCGGGAAAACGGAAATATACATCCGCTGCATCCAACGTATCCTAGAAATGGACAAAACGGCAATCATGATGGTGCCCGAAATTTCCCTCACCCCTCAAACAGTAGATAGGTTTCGCCAGCGGTTTGGCGACCGGGTGGCTATTTTGCACAGTGGCCTATCGCAAACTGAACGTTTCTTAGAATGGAAAAAGATCCGCGATGAAAAGGTGTCGATCGCAGTCGGCGCTCGTTCGGCAGTCTTCGCTCCCTTTAAAAATCTTGGCATCATAGTTATTGATGAAGAGCACGATGGATCTTACAAACAGGACTCCAATCCGCGTTATCACGCGCGCGACACCGCTGTCATGCGGGCTCGGTCGATGAACGCAGTGGTTCTTATGGGCTCGGCAACGCCATCTCTGGAATCGTTCCAAAACACCCGGCTTAAGAAATACAGTTACCTTTCCCTGAAAAACCGGATTGGTGAAAGCATGCTGCCTCTCATAAGCCTGGTGGATATGAGGACCGAGCGTAAAAAATTTAAAAACTTTTCCATACTTTCCGGGATTCTAAAAAAAGCAATTCGCGACAGACTTTCCCGCAATGAGCAAGTTTTTCTTTTTCTTAATCGCCGTGGCACGGCCCGATTTGTTTTTTGCCCTGACTGCGGTTACGTATTAGAATGTGTCCATTGCAGTGTCACCCTCACCTATCACGGTAAGGAAGATCATCTACTCTGTCATTATTGTAATTTCAAAGCGCGGGTTCCAAAGCAATGTGTGGAATGCTATGGAGATGTTATTCGCTTCAGTGGGTTTGGCACGCAGAAACTAGAGGAAGAAGTTCGACAACTTTTTCCGAATGCCCAAACAACCCGGCTAGACCGAGACACGACCCGGCGCCGTGACTCTTTCGCTGCCATGCATCGGAATATGCACGCCGGAAAGATCGACATCCTTATCGGCACACAAATGATCACCAAGGGACATGATTTTCCTAATGTCACACTGGTCGGCGTAGTTCATGCTGATTTATCCCTGAACATACCGGACTTTAGATCTTGCGAGAGATCCTTTCAGTTATTTACTCAAGTAGCAGGGCGGGCAGGACGGGGGAAGGTTCCCGGCAAGGTGATTATCCAAACTAATAATCCCGATCACTATATGTTTGAGTTTGTTCAGGAGCACGATGTGAATGCTTTCCACGACAAAGAATTAAAATTGCGAAAGCAACTTAACTACCCTCCGTTCACCCGACTTATTGCCATAGAAATTGTCAGCGAAAATGAATCGTTGGCCAAGGATCGTGCTGAAAAACTGGGACGAGCCCTGAAGCGTCAAACAACCCGAATCAAGGGAGTAGAAATTATGGGCCCATCCAAGGCCGCCTTATATCAGATTCAAAATAAATTTCGCTGGCATTTGATACTACGAAGCCAGAACATGCAAACACTGCAAAGTATTCTGGCCAACAACCTGGAACTGCTTGAACTCAAATCAACCTCAAGCGGAAAACTAAAGATTTCTATCGATGTCGACCCATTCAACCTTCTATAAATTTATTCCTTCACTAACCTTATATTGAAACCACTTCCATGAAATTTTTTCGAGCTATATACGACTGGGTTCTGCGTTGGGCCTCTACTCCTTATGCACTTCCTGCATTATTTTGTATTTCGTTTATTGAATCTTCATTTTTTCCGATTCCACCGGATGTTTTATTGATCGCTATGGTCGTTGCGGTGCCTGCACTCTGGTTAAAGTTTTCTTTATTTTGTTCCATCGCCTCTGTATTAGGTGGAATGTTTGGATATTTCATCGGATATCAATTCATGGATCTGATAGGAAACAGTATTGTAGAACTCTATCATTTACAGCACAAATTTGAGAAGATTGGTGATCTGTATAATGAGCATCAGGGCTGGGCTGTTGCTGCTGCTGGATTTACGCCTTTGCCGTACAAACTTTTTACCCTAGCCGCAGGGTCATTTAAAATAGACTTTCCAACATTTGTTCTGGCATCAGCAATCAGCCGTTCGGCCCGATTCTTTTTGGTCGGATTCATTGTTTATAAGTTTGGTCCTCCCATCAAGGTAGTGCTTGAAAAATATTTTAATCTATTCAGCATTGTATTTTTTGTTCTACTTTTCTTGGGATTTTATCTAATAAAATTTGTGCTCTAATGGAGGCCTGACATGAGTGAACATTGTGTAATACTCATCACCGCAGGATCAAAAGAAGAAGCTGAAAAAATAAGCCGCGGGCTGGTCAAAGACAAACTAGCTTTCTGCGTCAATACCGTTCCAGGAATCCAATCCACTTACCATTGGGAAGGTGAGCTCCATGTCGATGAGGAATTTCTTTTGATCGTTAAAACTCACAAAGACCGCTATGATGCTCTAGAAACTTGGATCAAAGTAAACCACAGCTATAAAGTACCGGAAATCATCGCCCTGCCTATCGAACAAGGTCTTTCTGCATACTTGCAAGGCATTGATGACTGGGTCACAAATAAGGAATAAAACTCCATGGCCCAAATTCATATAAAAAAGGAGTGGAAGATTTCGGAAAATCTGGCCACATCGGAATCCGTTTACCTACGCCGGCGGGAATTTTTAAAAGGTACAGCTTTGACCACTGCCGCCACCGCATCGACTTTTTATGGCTGTGGTCCTTCCACTCCACCAAAGGTTCTGCCTGAAGTGGAATGGAGCGAGTTGGAAAAGTCTATCTATCCCGCCACAAGAAACTTAAGTTATGAATTGGACCGGCCTCTCACTCCGGAAAACATCGCATCGACCTACAATAATTTTTATGAGTTCGGATCCGACAAAACCGA
>LWDU01000188.1_pt1 | contig 22265 bp, 24 predicted proteins | sample 727161 | NCBI WGS metagenome assembly LWDU01 (sample SAMN04566230, study PRJNA314399) | hydrothermal vent metagenome | isolation source: deep sea hydrothermal plume seawater | place: Mexico: Gulf of California, Guaymas Basin | collected 2004-07-11
ATTGCATAAGTCTGATAATTGGTGTCTGGGTATATCCAAAACTCATCACCAACATCAAGCCCAATAAAAATTTACGCAATGTAAATCTCCTCGTTATGTTTTAAGTGAAGTAACCTTTTAGAAAAAAAGGTATAGACTTTATTATACTATAAATAAATATTATGTTTCTTACAACTATAAATATTAAAATCCTTAATTATCAAATCTTATCGTGAAGGAAATATCATATTCTTTTGGTTTTTTTATTGGGCGGGCCAATTTAGCCACCGCTAATAATTCTTTATTATCATCATATAAACCTATACTTGTTATATATGGATTAAAAGCTGAATGAGTTACAAAATTTGAATATACTCCTGCTGGTCTATATACAGAACCTGTATCATATTCTTCTTGAGTTCCAACTTCATTATAAACTGATCCTGTCAATTGAGTATGAACTCCTTCCATAAAAAATCCAGATAAATCACTTCCAAGTAATTGTGAGCCACTTCTACCTGGAGTTGCACTTATATTATCTGTACCATTATATTCATATTCTTGTATATTGCACAAAAATTCATATTCTCTAATAGTTTTAGTTCCTTGAAATTCTAATTCAAAACCATCAGTGCCTTCCAATTTAGCCACATTACCATATTTTGACCCAGTATCAGTTATAACAATAAAACCTTGATCATAAAATACATTTCCTACAGAATCACCTACCACAACATTAGACCCTGATAATGATGATGACCTTCTTGCAAAACTTGATGAATAAACAGAATCATATAAATGTCCTCTTTCATCATCTACTAAAGTAAGAGTTTCATCTGTCAAAGAATTATCAATAAGTTGTACTGTCCCAGGTTTTATTTCTTCTCCGAAAAATTTTCTAGGTATATTAATAACTCTTAAACTATTATGTATTCTATTTAAAAATGACCCGGATGAATCTCTAGGCCAAGGATCTTGATTAAAACTAAATTGTGGTTGGGGGGATAGTCCCTTAGGATTATTTTGTTGTTCAAATTTATAATATAAATGATTAATTGAATTATAAACAGGAAGATTATAAAAAGTACCTATACTATACCAAGTATCCTTGTCTTTTCCAAGAGACCTTGATAACTCATTAAAAGTACCTAAAGATTTTGACTGAGCAGACGCAGTACTATAATTAAAATAGCTCCCACTAGTGCCTTCAAGAATAAAAACTCCACTTCCACTATCCGCATTAGTGAATTCGTATTGTTTAAAAACTTTAAACGGGGTGATTGTTGCGTTGCCTTCTCCAATCGGCTTAAACATTGGCTCACCTCACTTAAAAATCAAGTCTTACTTTTATTACTGCTTCTCTCGCCGGAGTTTTTAAGAACGGTTTACTAAGTTTAGCTACCGCTAACAATTCACTATTAGCATTATATAATCCTACCGTAGTAATATATGTACGAGGATCGGTTACATAAGTTGGATTTGTTAATTCACCACTTCCAGTATAATAAGTTGGGTTTTGACTAAAATTATATCGTCGATTATTTACTCTACAAAAATAATGAGTTGACTTAATATCTTCTTCACGTCTTGCTTGAAAATATCCACCAGTAACATTAAATGAATTAAACAATTTACTAGAATTATTATCATCCGCATTAGTACTTAATCCAGTACTAAGTGAAAGACCTTTTTGAGTCTGTTGTGATCCACCAACTTCCCAGGGTAAATCTAATTTACCACTATCTAACATATAAACACCTAAAAACGGATAGAATCTACCATAATACATTTTGGTTGTACCAGATGAATACTTATAAGATGCTGTACCGCCTCTTATACTTCCTGAAACTATATTAAAATATGTAGTTCCCTTCGCAACACTAGAATCTGCAGTTGCGTCACTATCATCAATTAAACAAATTGTATTCGCGGCACTACCACTCTGTAGTCTTATTTCCCAATTACCTGGATCTACCTTCTCTCTCATACGAGCTCTTGATATTGAGATAAAATATGATGAAGATGATTCTAATTCAGCTCCACTTGCACCATACTTAAAATATGTTTGAGTTGGTGACACAATTACATTTTTAAATTGTGAATATATAGCCGCGGTTGCATTTGTACCGTCAGTAGCATTTTTTGATCCACTACCAGCATGATGTCCATAAGTCACACTAAATTGTACTTCTGATGTAGTTGAAGATGATGCTTCTTGATGTACATCAGTATAATAATCTCCACTAGATGCACTTTGCGCTGACGATGAATAGAATCCAGAAGTTGAAGATCCTTGAGTTAATGTAGTTCCTCCGCTCGACCATATACCACTTGAAACTGTAGTAACTCTGTTCGCCACTATATCTTCCATTTTTTCAAAAAGTTGAAATACGCCTGATGCGTCTCCTATTGGCATTTTATGTTCTCCTATTTATATTAAATATTATTTTCATTAAAAATTTTCATTTATTCTGGATCCAGATCGTCCCTACCATTGTTACCGTTGCCGTTGCCATTACCAGAACTTTGTTGATATACTACTAAATCTGCGGTAGCAGTATTAGATAAATCGTCTCCCGATGTTACAGTTAATTCTACTGTATAGGTACCTGGATTTTGATAAGTATGAGTTGGATTTATTGAGGCTGCATCTGATCCATCTCCAAATTTCCAACTATATGTTAATGCTTCTCCTATTGAAGCATCCGTAAATACTACAGTAGCTGGTGCTGTTAATGTTTGTTGTCCTGCCATTCTTAACCATCCTCAGATCTGTAGGTAAAACTTGCGGTTGGAGGTCTTGATGAAGTAGTTGTGGGTGGGGGAGACGGTGCGGTTATGGTACCATCAATATTAAATAAATGTCCATTTAAAATACGTTTTGGTGTCCCTGCCTTAATAGTAATCTCAGTTGAAAATTCCTTTCCCGATTTTTGTCCTTTACCGGAAATAGTTACTTTTTTATCTGGGAATATAGCTGCAGTTTTACCAACAACTGATTTAGCTACCAATATAAATTTTTTACCTGTTCTTGTCTTATATGGCATTTATTATTCTCCTACCTTATCCAGCTTCTTCTACTGTTATTACTTCACCTTCTTTAAATACATCAATGAAAACATCGTCTGGTAAAGTTAAAGTATATTCTTCATCTTCTCCAAAATTTTCTGTAACTGGTGATATCACAAAATAATCGAATGCTCCTACTGTTTCGGTAGATGTTGGAACTCCAGTTATAAGAATAGTATCTACTGTATCATCTAGTTTATCTTTCAACGGAAACTTCATTGCTCCATCTTTTCCATCTTCAGCTACCGCTACACTTCTAGTCATAACTTCCAATATAGGCATATTCAAAATAGCATTATCATAATAATCAGGTCCACTCGAATGAGTAACATCAAAAAGATTATAATCTACACCGTCATCTGCTAATGCAAATTTGCTTATATTAAGATTACCAGCAGTTGCTAACTGTTGTCTACCCAATTCTGTCAAAACTGCGTCTACAAACACAGTTACGCTTTTATCTAAAAATGCCATTATTCATTTGCCTTATAATTAACTCTAATTGTCAATGCTGCAGTTGCACCAGAAAGATCTTGTGTACTTGTAATTCTCTTAGCTTTAATTTTAATAGTATTATTACCTGGGGGCGATATTAATGTCTGTGAAGCTCTAAATCTTAGAGATTGTTCTGTAGGTTGAGAAAATCTACCAGCGGTTGTTGGATTATCATCTAAATATAGATAAGCTATATTTGTATTAAGTAATGTATAAGAATATCCTTCAGGTGCAGAATTTGAATGTAAATTAAGTGTTTGACATTGTAAAGAATCTTCATCCCCAGCATTACTTACATTTTTCCAACTCAAATCTAAAATTCCACTATTAGTATTTACTTTATTATTAAAAGAACCTCCAATAGTAGCCATTTTCATTCCAGCGCTTTTATCTAAATGATCTGTACTTTTTAAAAGTTTATATCGCATTACACTAGTTTCATTTGGAACTGGTTCTAATAATGGTAAATTTTCTATAACGGTTCCATAATAATCCGAACCAGATGGATGTGCGGTATCCCATAATGTATAATCTATTTCATCATCTGCTAAAGCAAAATGAGATACATTAAAAGCTCCTTGTGCTAACTTTTCTCTACCTTTATTGGTAAGGATAGCCTTCAAGACCTGTGTTGTTTTATTTAAATACGCCATTTTTTAATTTCTCCGATTTGTAATATATGATCACAGACAACCTTTGTTACCTATAAATATATATAAATTAAGTTTAATTAAGTTTATTAATCATTTTCGTTTCCAGTATCAAATTCTGTTCTTAACTGTACACTGTCACGTGCATCACCTACTAATGCATATGGATTTGTTAATATATAGGTAACTGGAGTATAATCTTTCTTACCATTTACATCTAATGAAGATAATGCAGTAGTAGCAGTATTTTTACTACCTTCAAAATTAATTCTACGCAATCCAGTTGAATGTTCACTTATCTTTTCAAAACTAGAAGTTACAAATGAAACAGACGCCGCTGTTCCTTGTAAAAAATTTTCCTTACTACTATAAATATACATTGGTTTTTTGTTAAATTGAGAAGTTCTTTGATTGTTTATCGTGGTAATTGCTTCCGTAAAAACAGTTGTTGGTCCTCCCATGTAAATACTAGCAGTAGTATAGTTTCTTCCAAAATGTCCAAAAGTATCTACTCTATTTAAATCTCTCAATGAAGGTTTAGAAAAAATATCCCCACTAATAGTTGATTCATAATATTGATTATCAGAAAACATTTCATAAGAAGAATCTTCATCTATTTCTCTATCAAGTCGTGTTATATTTTGAGTAACTTCTAAATAATTATTTTCAGCACTTGAAGAAACAAATCCACCATCATCTTCTTCTAATTTAATAGTATCTTCAAAAACGGGATTTTCAAATGTTGGATGTTTTATAGGTTGTTTATTTCTTTCTAATATATTATTCTCCAATAATACTCCAACTACTGCTTTACTTCTTGCAGGTAACAAAGATTCCAATTGAGTAAATAATGAATGATCGAAATAATTTATTAATCTCAAATAATCCCAAAAATTATTAGCACCAGTATATTTTTTAAAATATTCTTCTTTTACTTGATCTAATCCCCTATATTGATATTCTTCGTCATCTCTCGAATCTCCAAGATACTGGTCAAAATTAAAATCTGATAATTGATCCATTATATCTTGATTTATAACATCTGCAGGTGAAAAATATACTCCTACTCGACTTAAATCTAATGGTGCTCTATCGTACGATGAAATTTCAACTCTATTTGTAGGGCTTAAATTTATATTTTCACCAATTCGATCTAGATAATGTGCTTTTTCAATTCTTATTTTATTTGCATTTCTTCTAATCCCACCTAATTTTGGTAGTGGAAATTTTGTTCTATCAACAACACTAGAATAACTTGTTTCATCTGCGAATCCAGTAGCTATTCCAGCAATCGGTGAAGATTGATCCGTTGAAGTATCTCTAACAGTTGTATCACTATTATGATTCTTAGATTCATTAAAACTATATCTTAAAGCAATATCCTGAAATGAAGCACTTATACTATTTCCCGCATAGGATTGTGGATTTTCTACATGCTGATCAAAGTATTTTTCGTCTAATCTAGATTTCCATATTCTAAATTCCATCATAGAACCACTAAACTGTCCACCAAAATCATTTGTAGTATATCCACCAATATAAAGTGAACCAGTATTATTATATGCAGTATTATATGATGCTGATGCCGCATTCTGATCACCTGGCATATCCAAAGTGGTATTACCAGTATATTGAATTACATCTCTACCCGCATCATATTGTTTAGCAACTAAATTATAAACAACATTATTAGCTCCTGCAACAACTTCGTTTCGCTCATCAAAGATTCTTGTAAGTGTTCCACCGTCTAAAAATATAGTTCGGTTAGATAAACCACTATGTTGTGCGAATTCTAATCGAATTCCTATATGAGATGTAGCTTTTTTTATAATTTTAAATTTAAAAGTATGTAATTTCCAATTCTTAGTAACCGGAGATCCGTTACCGGATTCCCTACTCATTATAGGAGATCCATTTGGAGCCAACTCTGATAACGAGTAATGTAGGCTGCCTCCGTTTACATTTCCTGTTTTAGCCCATACAGAAAATGAAAATACATCTCCCATAGATGCAGTTACAAATCTACCATCTCCGTGTGCTCCAATTTCTCCATGAGGATTAAGATACGGGGATGAATGAGTAGTAATTCGTGGATGAGCGTCATCAGTACCTGTAGATTTAAGTACTCCAGTTTGTGTAACCTTAATAGCATACTTTCCAGTATAAACTTCTGTGCTGCCACTCACTATTTCAGCAGTTCCACCAAACCAATTTTTAAATGGTAATTGTAATGACCCAGTTTCAAATAGATTAGTTACACCATCTTCTCCCTTCAATAACTCATCTGTAACTGTTTCTTTTGCCAACATTACAGACCAATAATCTCCATTATAAAATGGTAATGGTTCAGTTGATGCAGTAACATATCCCGCAGACCCACTTAATGAAAATGATAATCTACCAATATTATCTGCAGAACCATTATCTTTTAAATGAATTCCAAATTGGTCACCAATAACTCCATTACCACCCTGAACTAATGTCTGATCAGAACTTGATGCTGCTTTAAATCTAAACTCCATAGAATTTGCTGTTTGTGCATTACCCAATCCTAAAGAATGTGACCAAGAACCAGAAACATATTGAGATGCTTTAAAATCTAAAGCTTTTGAAAATTTCCTACTTAATTCATATATAGGTTCTACATCCGTAATAGTTGGACCACCATATTCTCTAACTCTTAATATTGTAGATGGAATACCATAACAATTTATTAATCCTTTCAACGATTCAATTGTACCACGCGATTTTAAAAATAATGGCATATTGGCTATAATTCTTTTCCAGACTTCTCGTGAAATATCCTGTAATGAAGAGCTAGCATAAAGAGTTGTAGCATAATTAGTTTTATCTACAGATTTACCAAAAAAGAACTTATCTAATTTCGCTAAATCATATCCGTCTTGTAAATTCCAACCAAACCCTTTTGCTACACTATAAATAAGTTGTTTAGATAATCCTTTATCTAAAGATTCATCAATTTCATAAATTTGACCAAACCTATCAATATAATTTTTTATATTATCAAAATGATGTCCAGTCATATCTATAAATTTTGAAAAAGCATCATTGTTCATATCATCTCTAATATGCTCTGGTAAATGATATAATAGCCTATCTCTATTTTCATGATCAAAATCTGATGCACTTACTATTTGATTATTATACCATGATATTGCATCTGAAGAAGTTATTTCAGATAAAATATACGGTTTAGTAGTATTTTTCTTAGGCCATGATGCATCATATAATAAATCAAGACTAGCTGATGTATATTGAGAACTACTACCAGATTTAAATGAGGAACTTTCAAAATACAAATATCTTTCATATCCATCAAAACTATTTACAACTTCACTATTTGCAATTTCCCATTTTCTAGCATCAGTTCCTGCATTTTCTATTGTAGTATTTGGGTCATTTCCCAAATATCCTGTATCATAATATGTGCCTGCAATTGATTGACTGTAAGCGTTATGTAATTCTATATTACCCAATTTAGTTTTAAAATTTTCCAATCGCTTTTCTGCAGAACCAAATTTCATAAATTTATCATAATTTGAATAATCTATATTTAAGCGTACTTCATTCATAGACCCACTTATAATATCTTGTTCTATATCCTGTGCTAATGAGCTACTCTTAAATAATAAAGCATCCCAATTTTGATATTCAGTTGACCTATTTCTCACTATTGGTTCACCAACAGAAGTGCCTGAAGGTAATCTCAATATAGTATCAGGTATTACTGGTTGTGTAAAATTAACTAAATTTAAATCATATTGTTGGTGGGATATTACTTCTCTAGTAAAATATATATCATCGCCCAACTGCACATTATTTGATAACGGATTATATAATTTTAAAACCATTGTTTCGTCTAAGTCTAATTTATTTATAATAAGATGTAATGAAGATTGTCCTACAACAGCATAATAGGTTAAATCCATCATCTGCTTTGCCCCAATGATGAAATTAATTTCCTTTATATCAGTATTTATAGATTCATAAGTAATACCCAGTACTCCGGCGGCTTCTTCAATAGTCTGCGCGGATCTCTTCGTACCATCCCACTCTCCCTTATAGTTATGTTTAATATTAAAACAACTTACCTTATCACCCTCTCGATCAAAACCAGTAAGCGTAGCTCTATATGGCGCATAATCAGTTACCATAACTCGCTCTTTCTTTTCAACGTCTCTAAAATATTTTGCTGCTGTTGGGTTAGGATCGACATACATATAATCAGCTAATAATTTCTCTATACAATCTTCTCTACTCACAAGAAAATCAGATATTAATATTTGCAACATACCTAAATGTTCAGTAGAAGTTCCAGAGGTAGATTTTTCTACAAAATAAAATAATAATTGCGAATCTGTTGGTAACTTTCCACCCCATACTGGATGATGAAATAATCCATTAGCATTATTATTAAACCAAGCTTTAAAAGGTTCAGAAAAGTGAATTGCTTTTAAATATGAATCTTCACCTGCCTCGTCGGAATCATTACTGCCTACTTCATTTTGATTTGAAGAATTCGAATCATTAGTAGTTTGGACAACATCGGAAGGATCAGTATAAACAATTAAATCATCTGTTGATGGAAAACCTGGTATTATAGGAGTTGTAAGAGTTTCTTTTGAATTTTCATGAAACTTCTCTAGGATAGAAGCTACATCTAATGGCATACCTGTAATCAAATTTCCTGGATATAATATTGCTCCCTCATCCGTTATTTCTAATCCCTCTACATTTGGAACCCATGCTCCATTACTACCTTGCCCACTCCAATCTATAACCCATCTCCACTGGCCCATTGAGGACTCTTGAGATTGTGCTGCAGAGGGTTCAAGAGTTGGTGTAGGTTCCCTATATATTTCTTGGGTAACCGTTATTTTCTCTTCTTCTCTAGTAGATACAATAAAAGCTTTGGGAATTACTACTGTTATATCAGAAAAAGTTTCAATTTTGTCATTACTGCTAAATGATACAATGGGATCTCCTGCTGCCATAGTAGATACATCCAATGCCTGTAATTTATTAGAATCTACTATCTGATAACTAATATCATCAGATTTATATGATAATTTATCTTCATAACCACTTTTAAAATCATCAAATGAATTTTGGTAAAAGGTATTATCTTTCAAACCACTTTTTAATTTAACTTCAATTTCATCTCTTGCAGGTGAAATGTTAGCAATTTCATAAGTAAATCGTTTAGAAAAAACTCTAAACTGTTCTATATCTTCGTTTGATGAAATTACATTAGCCCAAAAAGCTTCATCTGGATCTCCATCAGGAGAAACAGTATTTTTATACAGTTTACCTTTATTTGTTACAACTGTATCTCTATAAAAATTTCGTTCTTTATCTACTAATACTGTTTGATGTGAACCTGCTTCGCATCGTAAAAAACTATATTGAAGTGTAATGTTACCACTTAATATTCCCATCGAATTTACTGCTTCAGCTAATTGAATTCTATGTTTTTCTTCGAAAGCTGTATCAAGTGGTATAATATTACTACCAGCTACAATACCCGAATCAGTATAAAGAGCTCTTTTTAAAATAAAATCTCTCGGACCTATAGGACTTTGAAGTGTTCCTAACTTAGGATAAGTTACATAACTGTACCTATCCTGTTTAAGCTTTATCCTGCTTTTTATATTATCTGGAATTAAATAACTCATTTACTTACCTTTATGTATCCAGTGTTAGATTATCAGGATTATAAGTGCCACTACCACCACCACCACCACTAGAGGAAGTACTACTGGTGGAACCAGTATTCCCACTTGTTGTATCTGATGTGGTGTCAGCAATAGTTGTAGATGTACTAGTACCTGATGTTATATAATCTACCTCTTTAAATCTATTATCTATAACTTTTACCGCAGAGTGAGGAACAAATCTATTTCTACTGTGATTAATTGTTTCAACAAAATTAACTGTAAGTTCTACATCATATCCTGAAGGAGTTGCACTGTTTGGATTAGATACTTGTCGGCTGAGGAAAGTTATACCTTGTTGAATATTTCCAGTTTGAATATCCTGGTATAAATTATATACCATTCTTCCATTTACTTCGGTCTTAGGTGCCATATTTAAAACTTGTCCTGGTAGAAGTTTTCCATTATCAGATTTCCATCCATTATTAGATTGTCCTCCACTAGATGCAGGGTTATTTATCCATTCAGTTAAATATACATCTCTATCCGTAATATATCCAACTGCATTTTTTTCTCTTAACTTTCTAACAAATGCTAAATGCTTTATTTCTTCCTTACTATAAGGCATTATCTGCTCACTTTAAATTTAAAATCACCACCATAATAATTTACTGTTTGACTTACACCACTTCCACTTACAACTTTATATTCTATTTGGTAAAATCTTTCAGCCTGTAATCCATTTAACCAAAGATTAAAATAATTACCTGAGCTATCACTTGATAAATAAGAACCAGACCCATAAGGTACCATTACATCTTCTGTAAATGCATCTTTTATTTGATAATAACAAGAAGCACTTGGTAAATATTTAACAGTTACACTATCAGAAACGGTAGTTGTAGAATATGTTTTGGTAGGATATCTTTCTCTACCTACAATTCTAAATTTTACTTTTGAATTTTCTTTATAATCAGGTCTTAATCCTTTCATATAAACTACTAAATCTTCTAAATCTGTAGTAACTAATGGACTTAAAGAACCCGTTGCCCACGTAGAATCGTTCCAAACTACTTCTAATTTTGGTTGATATACTGTATCTGTTTCTCTACTAAAAAATGCAAAATGACCATATTTTGTAGTATTTCCTTCTTCAACATTATCATCCGCATTACCAACACTTCCACTTCTTTTAATCATAAACCCTTCATTTGGAACTGTACCATCTAACCATCTCCACATAATATCAGTTACATCCATACGCATATCAGTAGTTTCCCATTCAAAAGATTGAGAAGCTTCAGCTCCACTTCCAGTATACCAGGTACCACCAGTATTATTACTACCACTTATCCATTGTGTAGTATCTACTTTTCCGTGTCTATATCTCCAACTCACACCTTCTTCATCTTTTGGATTATCATAAAATTTACCTTCTCCAGCTGTCCAAGATTGACTTACCGCATATCCATATACAGATTGACTAGTCGTTAAATTAGATGAATTTGCATCATATAAATTTAAATGAAATTTTGTTTGTGAACCAGATGGAATTAATCCAGAGTGAATTGACTGTGAAATATAAGTTAAATCAAATTTAATTAATGCTCTTGAAACATTTATTATTGAAGCATTATTATTAGTATCTTTTCTTATTTCTAATATTTCATCCAATCCAGTATTTTGTGATTGAGTAACTGGTCCCTCATATAATGTTGCGTCTGCTGAAGCGTATTCAAAATAATGCATTAGACGTCTCCTACTACTCTACCGATAATATCTGTATCTGGAAATTTTAATTCAAAAATTGCTGGGTCTCTAGATGGATAAACTACACCATTTTTAATCACCATTGGGTCTCCTAAATCATATACATTTCCTGAATATCCCTTTGCAGTATCATATCTATTTTCTATTACTATATTTGTTCCTAGTGGATTAGAATCACTTGGAGTTTCTACTCCAACCACACCTTCAACTTCTATTAACTTTGCTACCATCTCAGCAATTACAAGTGGTTGATTAATTTGCCATCTATCTATATTAAAATAATTTTTCATTTCATTAATTGCATTCAACAAAACTTCATTTTTATTATAACCTTTTTTTGTTAATAGATCAAATTTAATAGCTATATTAACTATATAAGCATCCTTTATATTATAAGCATCTGTTACCATTCTAAATCTATCTAAATATGTTTTAAGATTCTTTTTAGTAACATCATTTAATTTAGTTAATTTACGAGTATTATTATACCCAAGTAAATATAAATTTAATCCAAATTGATTTTTAGTAAAAGTTAATTCTTCTCCAGGTTGTGTAGTTATTTGTTCATCTTGCACAACATAAGCTTTAGCTATATTACCATACCTTTCAGGTAACGCATAAATTCTAACAAGTATATCATCACTAGTTACGGACCTACTTTGAGCCTGAAAAAATGCCATAGCATTTTGTTTAATTTCTTCTACTGATTCTACATCCATTCCCCCTGAAGATGGTTCACCATTAACAACGCTCAATGAATTATTAACTCTCGTTATTTTAGTACCATCTAAAGTTGAAGGTAAGCTTGTAACAATTTTATTAGCAAAAGAATTAATTTCTCCTGACCTAACATTATGTTTAGATCCACCATCAAATGCATAAGTAATTTCTAATGTAGTATTAGACGGAGCTTCACCATAAGCTCTTGTATTTGTAAAATTATTAGGATCAAAAGCAATTCCTAATTTAGATGGAGATCCTGGTAGATTACTTCCAACATTATCGGGATTTGGAATTAATTCTTCGTCAGGTGTTACTAAAGTCCCTGCCCCAAACCGCATTTCAGTTTTTCTATCTGTTCTTACATATGTTCTAAATCTTTTTGACGTTTTCAATCTTTTTAAAATATAAGGATTTGTAGCATCAAACTGAACTAATGATGTATCATTTGATTCAATATTTTGAAATTCTGAAAAAACCATATCTTGTGCTAAAAATGGAACCTCATACCAAGTATTTCCATCACCATCAGTTACAGAAATAATATCTGTTACGTTTTCTTCTGCTAAAGTTATTCTATCATATTTAATTGGGCTTCCAAATGTAAATGATTCTGTTTTACTATACCCACTTACAACAGTTATTTTTTTATGTAATCTATAATATTCAATCGTTCCATCAGTAGCTGTTTGTGAAATTTCTTTTACAACATCTCCCTGATCTACTTTAAAATTACAATCAGTTAACAATCTATATTCAACTCCAAAATTAGGAGCAAATAGTCTAGTGGTTGCTTTAACATTTAAAGCATAATCATAATCTGGTTGTGTTGGATCATCAGTCATAGCTGGAACTTCCTGTGAAAAAGTAACTGTAGCCATGGATGGTGATATCAATCTGGGAGTATATCCCATAAATTGTGCTATATTATATACTTGATTTTTTTCTTCAGCATAAGGTAACAAACTTTCTTTAAACGTAGCGTCAATATAATAACCCAAAACATCTCCTACATATGCTACAGATTCTAAAAACATCGTACCAGGAGCAGATTCATTGAAATCTTTATAAGTATTTGGGAAGTAAGTTTTTGCAAATTCTATAAGGTTACTTCTTAACCCTGCAAAATCTCGTCCTAAATAGGATATATCTTTTTTATAAGTTGGCATATTTTAACTCCTAAGTATATACAATTATAGTAGTATTTGTTCTTCCTGGATCATTTTTGTGCGCATAAGTAAGTGAAATGTTCAATCTTCTATTACGATTATCTATTTTGGTTTCTATATTTACAATTCTAAGATATGGAAGCCATTTATCTATTGCATCATTTACTGCTTCATCTACTTTATCATTTATAGAATCATCCATTTGCTCAAATAAAATAGATGCAAGTGCACATCCAAAAGTAGGATGAGCCACTCTTTCACCCCACTTAGTTTTAAGTAAGTTTTGAATATTAAACTCAGCTGCTTCCATAGTAGTTGCTGTTGGTGTCCAATTTTCATCCATTGGCAATCTTATCCCTATATTAACATCTGGATCTTGATCATATTCTCTATTTGACGCCATTAGTATTCTTTTTATTCATAGCATTCATTAAACCACTATAATCTCTTGTTAAAGCTTTCATTGTAGATTCTGGAACTTTATCAATTGAAACTCCTGCAGCCTTGGCTGTCATAGCAGCTCCTAATTCTCTTTTAAATTCTCCAGTGTTTCCAAATTCACCACTATTCATTGCTATCTCTGTTACTTTATTAGTATCGAATAATCCCCCACCCATTGTTGGGTAAGATTCAGTTCCTTCTCCTTGTGGTAATCCACCTCTAGTTTCATTCAAAACCTTATTTAAAGTTTTATTTTTTGTATACTTTATTTCTTCTTTTTTACCAACTTTATATTTTTTTCGAATTGGTTCTTTAAACTCTTTTTCGGTTATTGATTTTGAAACTAATTCGGTGAGAGAAGAAGAGTTATCTCCTTTAATAAATATCTCATTCATTTGTTTTTTGACTTCCTTACGAACTACTCGTTCTATTATTTTTATCATCTCGCCTTTTTTCATCATTTACTCCATTATTTAATAACTATTATTTTTAACAATTAAGCTGGTCTATTTTCAAGAACTATTACAAGCTTAAACATTCCATTTTGATCTTTTGAAAGATCCCACATTAATTTAAAATCGTATTTTCTACTAGCTTCTGCTGTATCTATATATCTTACATTCATTCCTAGATTTCGTGAAAAATTTCTTGCAATAAACATAGCAGCGTCTACTGCATTAGATAAAATTGTTTTCTGAGAACTTCCTAACGTCATTACTTCACGATTATTTAACATTCCTGTAGGAGATTTGCCAGCACCTATAGATTTTAAAGTAGTTAAATTATCCTTATATGTTTTCTTAGTTTCTAATAATCTACTTCCACTTTGATCTCTACTAGATATTAGTTGTTGTATTTCTACATTCAAATCTTCAATATCTTCTGCAAAATCACCTGTCCCATCAGATAATATAGCTATATCTTCCTCTTTATCTTTTATTTGATTTACCATCTCATAATATTCATTATAATCTGTTTGTAAATTTGCCATCAATTTATGATTGTCTACTTCTACTTTCATTCTATTTTGTATATTAACATCTCCACTTCCTTGCACTTTACTTAACTGTCCTGTAGCCTTTGCTTCTACTAAAACACTTTGGTACCGTTGTGGATCTTCATCTACAAATTTTTTATTTTCTTCACTTTCTAAATAAAATGAAACTGAAGTATCTTCTCTCAAAGCCTTTGTCCACTTTGACTCCAAAAGAGCTTGTTTGGGATCTACACCTTTTCCTTTAACTGCTTTTACTTCCTTGATTAATGCAGCGTTTTCTGTCACTAATCCTTTACTATTAGAAATCTGCATGCCTGCGCCAACCATGGCAGGTAATGCCATTCCATCTATTGTTTCTTCACCATCATCAATATATTTTTGGCCTTTCTCCATTACTTCAGTCATTGCGACTGCTGGGGCAGCAGTAATAGAATTTATTACAACTACTTTAGCGGCGGTAATTCCGTCCTTTACCCCCCTTATAAATTTTCTAGCATTCGCAATTAACTTATCAATAATAAGAAAATCTATTTTATTTAATAGCGCATCAATAATCGTTAAAGCCTCGTCCATAAGATCAATCTCTTTTATAGATATTGAATCTTCCATTCCTGGTTTTTTCATTCTTTTAAGCTGCCGATTCATCTTCTTTAATTTTCCAGTTTCTTCATTAACTGGAGTTACTATGCCATTAACTCCTCTTTCTATATTGTTACCTACAAATGTTTTAGCCATTATATATCAACAGCTTTAGAATCTAATATACCATCTTTTAATTTTCTAATACCATGTTTTCCTTCTGTAGCATGAAATCCTTCCTGTCCAGATTCCCATATCTGTTCACGTATATCCATAAGATGTGTTTCAGCCGCGGCTGTCTGGGCACCAGAAGTGAATCCGCTTGTGGTAGCTGGATGAGATAAAAGACCTGAAATAATTTTCCCCAACATATCTACCATTTGATCAAGAACTTCTGATAACTCGCTTCCCATTACTGCTGGTTCATTATTAATTTTAACATTTGGTGCATTAAGATAAATGGTATCAGGACTGTTTATATGTATAGAATCTTGTCTACTTTGAAATATCAATTGATCTGAATTTAGTATAATCTTATTACCATTGTTATCATTCATGTTCTGTACATTTTGTACTGAAGCTATTGGAAAATTTGATGTAGTATCACTATCTAATAAAATAGTAGATCCTTCTCTAAAAAATTTTGGTGTAAAAAATGGGATATTTTCTGATCCCTGACTTTGATTATTACTCAATCTAATACTTGGGTTTCCTTCTGTATGATCCATTAAAATAGAAGAACCATATCTACTGCTAATCTGCTTTGAACCTCGATTTACTATTGGTCTTTTCTTTGGATTTTTAGGAGCAGCATAACCCTCAACTTTTTTTTGTATCTCTTTTAATGTATCTTCGTCCCACCCAGTAGTGTTTCCAATTTCAGGATTATGTGATGGTAAAAATCCATTTAAGGTAAGTTGATCTAAATAATAATTAGTTCCGCTGTATCTTATAACTGGTACAATTTCGTTTGGAAGTGGTAACTCAAATGAACTAACGTTTAACGGATAAGCTTTTGACTCATTAGTTTGTAATTTCTGTTTTTCACTAAAAATAAATTTACCTTCAACCATTCCAAATTTACTCGGATTGTATGGGGCATTTTCCCCTTCTTTGGTCTTATCTGCTGTATCAATAACTGTTTTTACTTTCAAAAAATCTATCTGAAAGTTTGTAAACCTATCATCAGCACCATACTTCTGTATCGCCGCATATACCCCACCTTTTTTGGTGATGTTTGGCCCATCAACATCCGGTTTATGTCCTTTTGGTTTACTTGTTCGAAAAGAATTATCTCTATCCATTATGATTTCACTATTTTAGATGGTTCTGTTTCTATTTTACTATTGATTTCGTCTGTATATTTTTGTAAATCCTTAGCTACTGGATCTAAAGATTTTAACAAATCTTCTTTTTCTTTATCCGACAATCCAAATTCAAACTCACTAGAACCTTTTTGCTCTCCTACTACCAATCTTTGAACAATGGATGCCATTTTTACTAACTGTTCATCGTTCTTAACCTTGATGTCTAAATATTCTTTAATAGCTGGAATTAACTGAACCGCTGTATCTCCATCTTTGATGAATCCAACAACTTCTCTAATTAGCACATCTAGTTGTGTTTTATTCTCTGATGAGTTGTTGTAGATATCTTCAAAGATATCGGCCAATGATTTTTCTTTAAATACTTTATAATCTGACATAATATTTTATTACCAATCCTTAATCTGATGGTGTTCGTATTGAACCCTTTTATACACTTATAAATATAACTGACTTAAAAACCTCTTGTATATAAATATATAAGAATTTCGGAAATTTAAGTACTTAAATAGTTATTTTAGAGGGAAAAAATACCCTTATGATACATAACTAACGGGAGAATAACCATGAAGGAAGTCGTAACAATGGTTAAAGGATATATTGATGACTTAGCTCATTTGATGCTATCCTTTGTTGCCATAGGTGCTATTTCCGAAGTAATCTTCGGAACAGGCATTTTTGGTGTCAATGTTATTGGAAACCTAACAGCAATTATCAGTCAGTTTGGAGAAGGCGGTTTCGCCGGACTCGTAGCTTTATTGGTATTGGTTGGTTTATTCCGCAGCAAGTAAGCGGTGGAATGTTTTGATAGGTGTACCTATACCTATCAGATATAATAAAAGGGAAGATAATAAATATCTTCCCTTTTTTTGTTTAAAGATTCGGTTGTTTTTAAGTTGTTTATTAGTGAGAACTAAAAAGCGGTTGAATCTTTAATATTTGATGATAGTGAGAATGAATCTCATTATCATTACATATAAATTAATTAAGCAAAAATAGATCCAGTATTAGATGTATCTATAACACCTTCTTTTTGATATTCTGTATTTAAGAGTAAATATTGTTGTTTCATTTGATTAACCACTCTAGTAATATGCTGGGTATTAGAACCCGTCATTTCTCTAATTAATATATAAAGAGCTTTCTTATTAAAATTTTCTAATGTGGTGCGCCGTTTAAATAACTCTAATACGGAATACGCTACATTTAAATCCTTTTTTCTTTTAAAAAAAGTAGTTAAATTATTATCCCAAAAAACTACCATTTGTTCTACAAAATCATTATAATATTCATCTTCTTCTAATCTCGCCGTTTCAGATCCAACATTTCGTCTAAAATCTAATGAATCTATAGATGTATGTTGTTTCATTTTTTTATAGTTGTTATTATTATGTAGTATCAACCAATTTTTTCCAACAATACTAAAATAAGAAAATGCCTTTCCTTTATTTGGATCGTATTTATGTAAATTCATTAATAAAAATCCCACTACTTCGTGTTTTACATCTAGTAATGGTACATCAAAATAATAAAATTTAAATGTATGTATTAAATTTTCTGCTAATTTGTCAAAAGCTTTCTGTATATGCTCCTCATAAATTCTATTTTTAATGGGTATTTTATCGCAATTATTATATCTAATAATTGCATCTTGAGTTTTTTGCCCAAAATATATTTTACTTTTCTTTTTTCTTTTAACTGGCACTTTCTTGCTCCTCTAATCCTATTTTATTTAATTGTTCGGTTATATCTCTTAGTTGTGTAAATACCTCACCAACTTCATCGTCAGCTTCGAATACTCCTTTAGAATCAATACGCTGCATATCACTATATGCCCTATTCGTTCTCTCACTAAAATCTTCTATCCACGTTTCTAACATTTCTGCTTTTCTTGTAAGATTAAAAACTACATAGCCTTCAATTATAAACGCTACTATAAAAATTCCTAATAATATTTCTACTAACATTATTTATCTCCAAACAATTCTTCAAAAAGTTCTTTAGCTCTATCACTACTAACTTCTGTTTCGTCTGTTGCAGCTAAAACTTCAGTAGTAGTTTCCATTTGCTCTTTAAACTTCTCAATAGATTCTTCTTCTTTTTCTTTTTGTTTTACTTCACCTTGAACATGGTGTTGTTTTTCTGCAACCGTTGCCATCCAATCTGCCATATGTACTATATAATGTAGTACATTTCTGGTAGCTGATGGTCTTTTGTAATACTGTTCATTTCCGGCATCAAACATTCCATCAGACATTTTAATTGCTTTCCAAACTTCAGTACTTACATTAACATTAAACTGTTGAAGTATCCATAACGACCTATCTGTTACAGACATATATTCTCCAATTTCATTGTGTTTATAAAATTCTCCAAGCTTATTACGATGCCATTCAGAATCCTGTTCTCTATAATATGGTGTATCTAAATCACCCAATTTGCCCCAATCATGAAACATTGCAGCCATAAAAACATCAGCATCTGGATGTATTACTTCAACTCCCAAATCCTCAAATTGTTTCTTTACTTTTAATGCAGTTGTAGCAACTCTAACAGTATGATCTATGAATCCACCCACAAAACAATTGTGGTAATCTAATCTACCTGAAGCTGGCGCTTCCATTAATCTATTTTCAAAATGGCTAATTATAGATTTAACTCCTTCAAGAGTTTCCCCTTCTAAATAAGTTTCTACCATTTCCATTAACTCTTTATATCGTTCTATAATTTGATCAGTTGTAAGTGTAACCATAATTTAACTCCAAAACTCATGTTCTATATTTTTAATTTTTTCTTTTTTATTTTCTATTTGATAATTCATAATCAATAACTCTGTTCCTTTATTTTGGCTTTTACCTTTTTGTGCAGAAGCCGGTTTTACAAAATCTTTTAATTCCCACTCATATTCATCTTCCGGAAACCAATCATGTAATTGATCAAAATCATAATATGATAAACTAAATCTTCCCTCTATATTTGTTAATACATCAGCTAATCTTTTATGATCATCTGTATCAAAATTATGTAATGAATAATAATTTTCTGTTTTCCAATAAGGTGGATCCACATAAAAATACGTTTTAGGACTGTCATATTTTTTAATAACTTCTTCACAATCCATATTTTCAACATTCGTTATTTTTTTTAATTTTTCTATAACTGCAGGATTTTTTAATCTTCTTCTAAATGCATCAAATTTAGAACTATACTTTCCTTTTAAATCTATAAATTTACCTTTTTCTGGATTTAACCCTGAAAAGATTTGTGTAACTATATAAGCATATTTCATCCCATAATCATAATCAGGGATTTCTATATCTTTAATATTTTTATTTTCAAATACATCTTTTTTATATTGATAAAATAAATCGGAATCTTGTGCAACAATTTCTTCCATTGACTTTAAAAATTCTTGTGGATTTCTACAACACGCAAACAAATTTGTCATATACCTATTAAAATCATTATATATAACATTTTTTAAAATAGGTTTTTTATGTACTTCACCATTAACATATACCCAAAATGCCCCACCAAAAACTTCTACATATGTTTCTATATCATTGGGAATATAACTCCCAATCCATTTAGCCATACGGTTTTTTCCACCGATATAACTGATCATCTATTAACCTTAATTATTCATTACTCGCATTAAAATGTACTAAATCTGTTTTCTGTATTTGACCATTTAATTTATATGGTTTAACGTCAATAGATTCAAGTATATCTATACGATTTACAAAACGTTTATTCATCGTATCTCTAACTTGGTAAACACCATCTTTATGATCTGTACCTTTAAGAAAAACAAAATCGCCGTGATTTAACCATCCACCCCATCGTTTCAGAAGATTTCTACTCACCGCTATAAATTTATAATTGGACGCATCTTGCGTCCTAATACGCGTTCCATCTGCGAGAATGTTCGGTGTAGAATCAGTCTGTTCCTTCACTTTTTAACTCTGCTAGAGTTTCAGTTAATGCAACATTTTCCTCTTTAATAGTTTTCATTAAAGAAGTATAATATCTCTTATTCTTTTCCAATATGTTAATTGAAATAAATCCATTTGCAAAAACTATCAAAAAGATAAACGCCAATACACTATTTGAATCAATTAGCTTACGCATTCTTATTTTCCCGTTGTCTATTATAAGTATGTTTAAAAATTACGTTCTACCATAATTTTAATAACCTATTTGTGGAGCGGGGGGAAATCGAATCCCCGTCCTGTCTGCCTTTAATAAAGAGTCATTCACAACTTAGTTGATTTATCATTGGTTAAAATCAACAAAACACCATCGAGTTCGTAACCTCGACTCCGACAACATATCTCTGTGTTGCTCAGGGATAGTTTCCACTAAGGTAGGATTCTGTCAGAGTGTTAGACAACTCAGAGACTTATGCGTAAGCGTAAGTCGGTTCGTAATTTGAAACTGGTTCAACGAAATCGTTAGACACCATTTCCGAATTGGCAAATTGCCAATCAATTACTAACCCTTGTAGCGATTTATCGCCATTTTGGTTTTGTGAACCTTTTGTAGCGAGTCTTGCTCAAACTCCGTTGCACTCTATTATCAAATAACATCAGTCGATACCTTTCCGCCCCATGTTACTTAGTCCGTTGCTGTAACGTTTTTTGCTACTGGACCTTGTTTGCCTTCACCAACTTCAAACGTAACTTTTTGACCTTCTTCTAAAGTCTTAAAGCCATCTGTTTGAATATCGGAGAAATGTACAAAGTAATCTTTACCATCTGATACTGAATCTGCTACGAAACCGTAACCTTTTTTAGTATCAAACCATTTTACTGTGCCTGTATTCATTCTATTTCCTTATTTGTTCTTGTTTAACCAATTTTCTTCATCATCATCGCCACCATTGGTAAAAGGTGACATATAATTTTCTTCAATTTCGATATCACTAATTAATTCAAGTATGATATCCCAATTCTCTGTTTCTAAAGCTTCTTCTAATTTTTCTTTAAATTCTAACAATTCCAAAGTCTATCTCCTATTTACTTATTAACTATTAAGTAAATGAGGTTTTCCTTCAATATTTCCTGCACCTGTAACTTCTATTAATTCTACTTTAGAATGATACTCAGAAATATCGTTAGCCCCAACATAAGAGAAAGAACTACGAATTCCCTCTTGAATGTCTTGAATGATCCGTTTGATTTTTCCTTTGTATGGAATAACTTTGTGATTTCCTTCCACATTTTTATCATCACCTCTTGATTTTTTAGAGTCCAGCGATGCTGAACCCCTGTATTTTTTATATAATTGTTCATTAGGCCACTTACCTACTTTTTCGATTTCGCCTGGAGTTTCCTTTGTACCAGATAAAAGAGAGCCCAACATAACCGTATCAGCCCCGCAAGCAAGCCCTTTAC